>Ga0193702_1000017_pt1 | contig 77857 bp, 62 predicted proteins | sample U3a1metaG_FD_143060 | JGI IMG/M metagenome (GOLD analysis project Ga0193702, IMG submission 143060) | Soil microbial communities from a riparian zone of the East river system, Colorado, United States - U3a1 | ecosystem: Environmental > Terrestrial > Soil > Riparian zone | place: USA: East River... | reverse complement strand
ATCAATTATATTGAATTGATAGTTTTTGATTTATTTAATAGCAATAAGTTTAAAACCGTGCACAAGGTACTCCGAAATAAAAAAACATCCTAAATCTAATATCAAAAAAATACTTTTAAGTAAGGAATGGGTTTTATATCAGAAACAAATTACAACTTATTTTTTCTATGATTAACCCGGTATTTATGTATTTTTTGATATAAATATCTGTTACGTTTTGACAAATCTTTTTCAGGATGATTGTCAAATAATTTAGGCACGGCCATTCGTTGTGAACTGTATATACCGGTATGCCCGCTAAACAAATATGCCGTAAAGCAGACTATACCAAATAATAAAGCATGCTCATACCCGAATAATTCTACACCCATAAATGTGCAGGCCAATGGCGTGTTGGTTGCCCCTGCAAATACAGCTATAAAGCCTAAGGCGGCAAAAAGGCTCGCGGGTGTATTTAATAATACAGATAATGTGTTACCCAATGTAGCACCAATATAAAATAACGGTGTAACCTCTCCCCCTTTAAAGCCGGTCCCTAATGTAATGGTTGTATAAATAGTTTTCCACAACCAACTCCATGTTTCTGCCCCACCCGTGTGAAAGGCTGATGGAATAGTTATAGCACCCGGATATTCAGCATCTACACCTAAACTCAAATAGTCCGGTTTATTTAACAAAAAAGTTAGCCCTATAATAATTAAACCGCCTGCAATTGGTATTAACCATGTTATTTTAAATAGTCGTAAAAAAACAACTTTTATTTGATGTACCATTACAGCAAACAAGTAACTAACCAACCCAAATACGGCAGCTGCAATTATTACTTTAAGCACCAAAATAACATCAAGCGGTAACCAGGCCGATAAAAAATAGGGTGTTGCAACTGCAATATCAATATGGTAGGCAGTATGATGTATACCCCATGCGGATACGGTAACATCAGCAACAATACCCGCAATAAGCGCATAAAAAAATGCACGGTATTCCATCCTGGATAAAGTAAGCACCTCAATAGCAAATATTGCCCCGGTTAATGGTGTGCCGAATACGGCACCGAACCCCGCGGCTATGCCAGTTATCAGCAGGGTTTTCATATCCTTATCATCCAGTTTAAACCACCGGCCAAACATAGCGGCAATACTGCCGCCCATTTGCACAGCAGTACCTTCCCTACCCGCCGACCCGCCAAATAAATGGGTGATAATAGTTGTCAGCAAAATAATGGGGGCCATGCGTTTAGGCACACCGCCGCCGGGTTGGTGTATTTCATCTATGATAAGATTATTCCCTTTTTCGGATGATTGGCCAACAGACCTATAAATAAAATGTATCAATAAACCCGCTAATGGCAGCAAATACAATAACCAGGGATGACTAAAGCGATAATGTATGGCCCAATTTAGCAACCATAAAAAAAAGGCAACCATGGTGCCAATGGCTATTGCAACGGCAATGATCAATAAAACAAGACGGAGAGGATTTTTGAAATTTTGAATCTGTAATTTTTTCACCTGCAAATAATTATACGTGTAAATACGATAGTTAATTTGTAGGCGCCATCAGCAAATGCGGTTTTTAAAAGGAAGACACCATTTCCTGCCGCAAGATAAATAATTTATTATTGATTTGGAAATCAGTTGATGTACTATTAAAACGATGAGGGGAAATGTTTGATGCCTCCATCCTCCATTAATATGTCATCTATAGCAGATGTGAAATTCTTTATTTAAGTTTGAAAGTTATTATTTAGAAAATGCTGTCAAAGAAGACTAAATACGCGATTAAGGCATTAGTGATACTCGGGAAAAATACCGACAAACCACCAATGCAAATTTCAAAAATTGCCGAGCTGGAACGTATCCCTAAAAAATTCCTTGAGCAAATACTGCTTGATCTGCGTAACGCGGGATTTTTATATAGTAAAAAAGGCGCCGGTGGCGGATACAGCTTAAATAAAGACCCAAAAGATATTTACCTGGTTAGTATAATGCGCATTACCGATGGGCCTATTGCCATGGTGCCCTGCGCGAGTCTTAATTTTTACCATAAATGTGATGAATGCCACTCGGAAGTCACTTGCGGTATACGCGATGTGTTTATCGATGTGCGCGATGCTACCCTGAAGATTTTAACAGAAACAAGTATTGCTGACATTATTGCCCGCGAAAATACCCTGATACTGAATGTTTAACCAGGTTCAATATTGATCATTAAATAGTCAATTTAATAAATAATAAAAAATATCTACTAACTCCATATAGTATGTATTATATTTGTCGGATAAAATGAAACACATTAGTTACATATATTTTGCAAAAATGACCTGTTGCTGTATGAACAGCGATTGATTTATGGCTATAATTGTAAAAAATATACGCCTCTTTAGCCTTAGCCAAAGGGGCTTTTTTGTAACGACAAACTGATATAATATTATGCAAAGCTTCAGAACAGAACTGGAGAACCCCATTGTTGAAAAAGACATTATCGATCTTGAAAAAAAGATCAGGGATTTTCGTGAAGGTAAGATACATGATGAAAAGTTTAGGAGCCTGCGCCTGGCAAGGGGGGTTTACGGTCAAAGGCAGCCCGGCGTACAAATGGTACGCATTAAACTGCCATTTGGAAAGGTAACTTTCAGGCAATTGCTGCGGATTGCCGATATTTCTGATAAATACGCCAGTAAAAACCTGCATTTAACCACCCGCCAGGATATACAGATACATTATGTAAGCTTGGACAGAACGCCACAACTATGGGCCGAACTGGAGCAGGATGATATTACTCTACGCGAAGCTTGCGGGAACACGGTTAGAAATGTTACCTCCTCTCCTGCTTCGGGTATCGACCCATTAGAGCCGTTTGATGTATCACCTTATGCACAGGCTACTTTTGAATATTTTTTGCGTAACCCTATTTGCCAGGAAATGGGCCGTAAGTTTAAGATCTCATTTTCATCAAACGAGGCTGATACAGCTTTCTCTTATATTCATGATGTAGGCTTAATACCGAAGATCAATAGTGATAACGAGCGTGGTTTTAAAGTAATGTTAGGCGGTGGCCTTGGTGCTCAACCTATATTAGCCAGTATTGTTGAGGAGTTTTTGCCCGAAGATCAACTAATACCTTATATTGAATCAGTTATACGTGTATTTGACCGTTACGGCGAGCGCAATAACCGCAACAAGGCCCGGATGAAATACCTCATACAAAAATTAGGGTTAGAAGAGGTTTTGCGTTTGACCCAAATAGAGCGCATAGCCAATAAGGTTAAAACATTTAAGGTCAACCGCGACAATGTGCCGCAACCTGTAATTCCTGAACCTGTTTTATATCCCGAAGTTGAAATTGCCAATCCTTTGCATTACGAGCAATGGCTGGCAACCAACGTTTTTGAGCAAAAGCAACAGGGTTACTACGGTGTATATATAAAAGTTGAGGTTGGAGATATACCAACTGATAAGGCCCGTCAACTCGTAGCTGCTATTAAACCTTATGTTGCTGACGAGATAAGGATAACCCAAAACCAGGGATTGCTTTTAAAATATGCACGTAAGGAATCATTGCCTGCTTTATTTAATGGCCTTGCTGAGCTTGGATTTGCTGCACCGGGTTTTGACAGCGTTGCTGATGTAACCACTTGCCCCGGAACAGATACCTGCAATTTGGGCATATCCAACAGCATGACGCTTTCAAAAGTACTGGAAGATGTGATCTATGCCGAATATGAAGAATTTATTTATAACCGCGAGATCAAGATAAAAATTAGCGGCTGTATGAATTCGTGCGGACAGCATGGTTTGGCGCATATTGGTTTTCACGGCAGTTCGTTAAAAGCCGGAACAAGGGTATTACCGTCTGTGCAGGTGTTGTTAGGCGGCGGTACTGTAGGTGATGGTGTTGGCCGTGCTGCCGAAAAAGTAATTAAAGTCCCTGCAAAACGTGCAACGCATGTGTTAAGGGCAGTTTTAGATGATTATAAGCTGAACTCCATCGAGGATGAAACCTTTCATAAATATTATGATAGGCAGGGTAAGGATTACTTTTATCAACTATTAAAGCCATTGGCAAATTTAGAAACCTTGACCGATGAAGAATTTGTGGACTGGGGCCATGAAGAAACATTTGCTACCGCGATAGGTGTTGGTGAATGTGCCGGTGTTGTAATCGATCTGGTTGCCACGCTCTTGTTTGAATCAGACGAAAAATTGAACTGGGCAAATGAATCTTATGCTAATGGCGCATGGTCTGATGCCATTTATCATTCTTATAATGTGTTCATCAGTTCGGCTAAAGCACTATTGCTCGATAAAGGCATTAACAGCAGCACCCAGGCCGGTATTATCCGCGAGTTTGATACCAATTATGTGCAAACAGGTGAAGTGGCTTTAAGCAAGAGCTTTAATGATTTGGTATTACAGATCAACCAGAACGAACCATCAGAAGAATTTGCGACCGCTTACAGGGCCGAAGCAAACGAGTTTTTAAATTTAGTTAAGACCAAAAGAGAGGAATTAGTGCAATCATGATACAAAAACAAACAAATAAACAACCAAAAATAACATTGGTTGGTGCCGGTCCGGGGGATGTGGAATTAATAACCCTAAAAGCAGTTAAAGCATTAAATACAGCCGATGTGGTTTTATACGACGCTTTGGTAAATGAAGAATTACTGGATCATGCACCCGAAAACTCAGTAAAAGTTTACGTAGGCAAACGTTCAGGCGATCATACCTACTCTCAGGATACAGTAAATAATTTAATGGTTGATTATGCCATTAACTATGGCCATGTGGTGCGGTTAAAAGGCGGCGATCCATTTGTATTTGGCCGTGGGTTTGAGGAATTGGAATATGCAGCCGCGCATGATATACCGGCACAGGTTATACCCGGCATTTCAAGCTCAATAGGCGTACCCGAATTGCAGCATATCCCGGTAACCCATCGTGGTTTAAGCGAAAGTTTTTGGGTGGTAACAGGCACCACTGCCGATGGCAAAATATCAAATGACTTAATAGAAGCCACTAAGTCAAAAGCCACCGTTGTTGTATTAATGGGTATACATAAACTGGCAGAGATTGTAGAACTCTATAAAAATGAGGACAGGAATAACCTGCCGGTAGCAGTTATTCAAAGCGGCTCAACAAGCAACGAACAAGTGGCTGTAGGCGTAGTTGATACTATAGTTGAGTTAGTTAGGGACGCAAATATAACCTCGCCCGCTTTGTTAATTTTTGGCGAAGTGGTAAGCCTGCACCCGGAATTTAAAACTATTAATGACGCTGTTAACGCAAAATAACGCCCCTGCTCCTGTTCAGGATGAAAAAATACCGGATGGCAACCAGCTGTTCCCGGTTTTTTTAAAACTGAACGAATTGCATACGGTGCTTATTGGCGCGGGAAACGTTGGTTTGGAAAAACTGACGGCTATCCTCAACAATAGCCGGCTTGCAAGGGTAACTGTTATTGCAGAAAATGTCATTCCGGAGGTAAGTGCATTAACTATAGATTATCCACAAATAAAGATCATCCAAAAGTCATTCATAGATACAGATCTTGATGATGCTGATATGGTTATTGCGGCTACGGATAATAGCGAACTAAACAAATATATTTGCGAAGCAGCACACGAGCGTAAGTTGCTTATCAATGTAGCGGATAAACCGGAGTTATGCGATTTCTATCTTGGCTCAATCGTGCAAAAAGGCGATCTTAAAATTGGTATTTCTACCAATGGTAAATCCCCTACCGTAGCAAAACGACTTAAAGAAGTACTTAATGAAAGCATACCTAATGAGTTAACTATCACGCTTCAACAAATGAGTATATTGCGAAACTCATTAAGTGGTGATTTTGCCGACAAGGTTAAGAAACTAAATAAGGTAACCTCGGTATTGGTTGAACCCAAAGCCGACCAAAAGAAAAATTTTAAGTGGCTGGTATGGTGCTCTATCGTTGCGTCAATAGCCATTGCAATAACCGCTTTGTGGTTTAACGAGCCGGCATTTAAAATCTATGTACAAAATATACAACCCATATTTTATTACTTTTTGGGGGCTGGTTTTTTATTCGCGCTGATTGACGGGGCTATCGGCATGTCGTACGGTGTTACTTCAACTACCTTTTCCTTATCAATGGGTGTCCCTCCTGCTGCGGCAAGTATGGGCGTGCATTTATCAGAGATAATGAGCAATGGCATAGCCGGATGGATGCATTACCGCATGGGTAACATCAACTGGAAATTATTTAAACTATTACTAATCCCCGGTATTATTGGCGCGGTAACAGGCGCTTATATCCTGTCATCATTAGAGCATTATAGCCAGTATTCAAAACCACTTGTGTCGCTCTATACGCTTATTTTAGGTATAGTCATTTTCTCAAAGGCCTTAAATCATAAACGCAAAAGATCAACAGGGAAAATAAAAAACATAGGTTTATTAGGGTTAGGTGGTGGCTTTATTGATGCTGTCGGCGGTGGTGGCTGGGGATCTATTGTTTTATCTACTTTAATAGCCGGTGGGCGCGCTCCCCGTTTTTCATTAGGAACCGTAAAGCTATCCCGTTTCTTTATTGCCTTAATGAGCTCGTTGACATTTATTACGATGATCAACGGTTCGCATTGGGAATCAGTAGCTGGTTTGGTACTGGGCAGTGCATTAGCGTCGCCGATTGCCGCTAAGATCTCCAACAAAATATCAACCAAAGCTATAATGGTATCCGTTTCTGTAATTGTGATATTGATAAGTTTAAAAAGTATTATTAATTTTTTAATGAAAGTATTATAATGTACGGCCTGGAAAAAATAAAAAAACAAACAGAAGGGCTTGAACCGGTAGAAGCTTTAAAACTTTTAGCGAATCAATTCCCCGGACAAGTGGTTTTTTCAAGCAGCTTTGGGTTGGAAGACCAGGCGGTAACCCACATGATATTTTCTAATCAGATCCCGATAAAAATATTTACGTTAGAAACAGGTCGGCTATTCCCCGAAACGTATTATGTATGGAACCGGACAATGGAAATATACGGCCAGCCTATTCATGCCTATTACCCGCAACATGGCCCGTTAGAACAAATGGTGAACACAAAGGGACCTAATAGTTTTTATGAATCTGTTGATAATCGTAAAGAATGCTGCGGCATACGTAAGGTAGAGCCTTTAAAACGCGCATTAGCCGGAAACGAATGTTGGGTAACAGGAATACGTGCAGAACAATCTCCAAACAGGGAGGTTATGCAAAGTATTGAATGGGATGAATTACATATGGTGATTAAATTTCACCCTATCTTTAACTGGACATTAGAAGAAGTAAAGGATTATATAAAAACACATAATATCCCTTATAACACATTACATGACAAGGGTTTTCCGAGCATTGGATGCCTGCCTTGTACGCGTGCGGTACAACCGGGAGAAGATTTTAGGGCAGGGCGCTGGTGGTGGGAAGACCAGGATAAAAAAGAATGCGGCCTGCATGAGTTAATAATTGATAACAAATGAGTAACAACCACCTGAATTATTTAGATGAGCTGGAGGCGGAAGCCATATACATTTTGCGCGAGGTAGCCGGACAGTTTGAACGCCCTGCGCTTTTATTTTCGGGCGGTAAGGATTCTATAACCTTGGTGCGTTTGGCTGAAAAGGCCTTCCGCCCGGGTAAGTTTCCTTTCCCTTTGGTGCATATTGATACCGGGCATAATTTTGTGGAAACCATCGAGTACCGTGATGCTATGGTTAAACGGTTGAACGAAAAACTCATCATCGGCCATGTTCAGGATTCTATTGATGAGGGAAAGGTAATTGAGCAAACAGGCAAAAATGCAAGCCGTAACGCCCTCCAAACCGTAACGTTATTAGATACCATCGCCAAACACAAATTTGATGCCTGTATAGGCGGTGCTCGTCGTGACGAGGAAAAAGCAAGGGCTAAAGAACGCATATTTTCTGTGCGTGATGAATTTGGGCAATGGGACCCCAAACGCCAGCGACCTGAACTTTGGAATATTTATAATGGCAAAATTCATAAAGGCGAAAATGTAAGAGTATTCCCTATCAGCAACTGGACAGAACTGGATGTATGGAATTACATTCGCCGTGAAAAAATAGACCTGCCGACCATTTACTTTGCGCATGAGCGGGATACGATCATCCGCAACGGGCAACTGATGGCTGCAACTCCATTTCTAAATATGGATGAGGAAGACATTATTGAACGCCGCAACGTGCGCTTTCGCACTGTGGGCGATATGACCTGTACGGCAGCGGTGGAGTCTGATGCCTACCTCATCGATGATATTATAAACGAAATAAGCGCATCTAAAATAAGCGAACGCGGCGCCCGTATGGATGATAAGGTAAGCGAAGCGGCAATGGAAGACCGCAAGAAGGGAGGATATTTCTAAATTTCAGCTTTTCAATTTCACAAACTAAACAAATTCGAAATCGAAAATCCGAAATCCGAAATTTAAATTATGGATATACTAAAATTTATTACCGCAGGCAGTGTAGATGACGGCAAGAGCACATTGATTGGCAGGCTGTTATATGATAGCGATTCTATATTGGCAGACCAGTTAGAAGCACTGCATTCATCCAACCGAAAAAATGATGATGGCAGCATTGATCTGGCGATATTGACCGATGGCCTTAAAGCAGAGCGCGAACAAGGCATTACCATTGATGTAGCCTATAAATATTTCCAGACCGACAAACGTAAGTTCATCATTGCAGATACACCTGGCCACATTCAATACACCCGTAACATGGTTACCGGCGCGTCAAACGCCAATCTGGCAATTATCTTGATCGATGCGCGGAAAGGTGTTATTGAACAAACCATACGCCACTCCTACCTGGTGTCGCTTTTGGGTATACAACAGGTAGTGGTATGTGTTAATAAGATGGATATGGTTGACTATAGTGTAGACATCTACAATACTATTGTTAGCGACTATCAAAAGCTTGCCGCTAAGGTTGATCTTAAAAATGTATATTTCATCCCGGTAAGTGCCCTTAAAGGTGATAATATAGTACACCCCTCTTCAAATATTAGCTGGTACAAGGGAGAGGCTTTATTACCTTATTTGGAAAATATAGAATTAGCAGTAGATAACAGCACCCAACATGCACGCCTGCCTATCCAATGGGTAATTCGCCCGCAAACAGACGAACTGCATGATTACCGGGGCTATGCCGGCCGTGTATCCAGCGGGTCGTTCAAGGTAAATGATAAAATTACGGTGCTGCCATCGGGCTTTACTTCATCTATTTCAAAAATAGAATTGCTGGATAAAGAACCTCGTGAAGCTTTATCGGGCATGTCTGTAACGGTTCATCTAAAGGATGATATTGACGTAAGCCGTGGCGATGTATTGGTTAACAGCAACTATCAGCCCGAAGTATCCCAGCTAATTGAAGCCGACCTTTGCTGGATGGATACCCGGGCAATGGATACCACCCAAACTTATTTTATACAGCACAACAGCAAAGTAACCCGCTGCAAGATCCAGGATATATTACATAAGGTAAATATCAACACGCTCGAAAAAGAAAACAGCGAAGAATTTAAGCTAAATGATATTGGCCGTATTGTTATCAAAACTGCCGAGCCGCTTGTCTTCGACCTCTATCAAAATAATAAGGCAAACGGCGGCGCGATTATTATTGACAGCCGTACCAACCTTACCGTTGGCGCCGTGATGTTAAGAGCAGTGGCTGATTGAAAGTGTTCCAAATATTTGCCAATACACTAACATGATATATTAAATATCAAATAATACACTGCTCAATAACCCATTAATCCTATTTATTTAAAAAAATATTTTGTCAGGTCATTTATTAATTACATCTTTACACTACTAAAACGGTAGACTATATAGATTATAATTATACAAATGAAAACCCGACAAACTAATTTTACATCAAAGTCCTTTTCGCCTACACTTTTAATTGGAAAATACGGGTGTTGTTGTTGCTGATCCCATCGCATTTATAAACAACATTATTCAATTAAATTTTTAATTTTTTCTCAAACCAAACATGAAACTTTCTTACTTATTAATACCCACGCTCGTTTTGGGCCTGGTATCTGCTACCCTTACGGTTAAAGCACAAAATAATGACGAGCTACTAAACCTGCTTATTCAAAAAAAAGTAGTAACCCAAACCGAAGCCGATTCGCTTCGTGCCGACCTTGCCATAAAAGAACAGGCAAAAAAAGACAATCAAAAAGCCTTTCCCCTATCACTTGGGCGGGCGCTTAACTTAACGGGCTTATTCCAGGAGCGTTACCAGGCTTTCCAGGGCACATCAGGCATTGATGGTTTCGATACCCGGCGCGCAAGGCTCGATTTTAAAGGGGCAATCAGCGACCATTGGGATTATGAGTTATATGTTGAGTTTGGCGGAACCCCTGCCCTTGTAGATGGCTACACCACTTACAAATTCGCCGATTATTTAAGAATATCAGCAGGGCAGTTCAAAATACCTTTTTCGGTTGAAAGTCTAACTTCTGATAGCCAACTGGAACTGATTGACCGCTCGCAAGTTGAGGAGTCTTTGAACGCCCGTGCAAAGGATGTACTTGGCAATCAAAATGGCCGTGATATTGGCGCACAAATAGCAGGTAGTTTCTTCAAGTTAAATGGCAACTATTTGTTTGACTATACCTTTGGTGTATTTAATGGAAATGGTGTAAACCGGGCAGACAATAACCAGGATAAAGACGTATCCGGCAGGTTTACGGTACATCCTATTCCTAACTTATCCCTATCATACGACTTCTATCATGGCCGGGATATATTCGGCACCATAACTACCAACCAGCTACGTAACAGGCAGGGGTTTGATGCACGTTACGTTTATAACAGGTTATCATTAACCGCCGAATATGACAAAGGCACCGACGCCGCCATTAAAAGAGATGGCTGGTATGCCCAGGCGGGTTATTTTATATTACCAAAGAAACTACAGTTAGTTGGCAAATACGATACCTATGATCCCAATAAGATTATCGCTACCGACCGCAGCACGTGGTACATAGGTGGCGTTAATTATTTCTTTAACCCATGGACAAAGTTGTATGTAAATTATACTTACAAGACCGAAGAAACGGCTATACAAGTCAGGAACAACCTTTTAGCTGCCGAGATACAGGTTATATTTTAAAACTTAATTATTCAAAAGATCATGAAAACAATACGCTTAAACAAATATCCGCTATCCTTTGCTGCCATAGTTTTAAGCATAGTGGCATTGTCTTCCTTTATAAACATCCCTGCGGATAGCAATCCACCGGCGGATGATCTGGAAGGTACCATTAGTATATCCGGCGCTTTCGCATTGTACCCCATCACCGTGAAATGGGCCGAAGAATTTAGAAAACTGCACCCAAAGGTAAAATTTAATATCTCGGCTGGCGGGGCGGGTAAAGGGATCACAGACGCGTTATCAGGATTGGTCGATATTGGTTTGGCCTCTCGCGATATTAGCCCGGAAGAGACAAAAAAAGGCGCTTATACCGTTTATGTAACCAAGGATGCTGTTGTCCCAACTTTTAACACCGGCAACCCTGATGCTGCCCAACTGCTGGCAAAAGGGGTTAAAAGAGATCAGTTTGCAAGTGTTTTTGTAAGCGGCAGCATTAAAGACTGGAAACAGTTAGCAGGCAAAGTATCTGTGCCTATCCACATCTATACCCGCTCTGATGCCGCAGGCGCAGCAGAAACATGGGCCAAATACTTTAATAAAAAGCAGGAAGACCTGTTAGGCGTAGCCGTTTATGGCGACCCTGGCCTGGCGCAAGCCGTTAAAAAGGACGTTACCGCAATTGGTTTTAACAATATCGCCTATTTATATGACCTTAAAACACGTAAGCAAGTTGATGGTGTACACGCCTTGCCGATAGACGTAAACGGTAACGGGAAAATTGATGCCGACGAGAATTTTTATAGCACGGTTGACGAATTAACCGATGCAATAGCTACCGGCAAATACCCCTCTCCTCCTGCCCGCGACCTTGGTTTCCTGTTTAAAGGCAAGCCAAAGAAAAAAGAACTGGTGGAGTTTGTTAAATATGTTTTAACAGACGGGCAAAAGTTTATTGACGAGAATGGATATATCGCGCTTTCTAAACAGAGGTTGCAAGGGGAGTTGGGGAAGGTGAAATAAGTTGAATAGGTTGTAGTTGTTGTAAAGGTTAGAAAGCTACAGGCATGTCTAATTCCGGCAGTTATTAATCAACCATTACAACTTTTACAACTACTGCAACATTTATAACATTTCATAGTTAATATGCGTTTTTTAAAAGACAAGGTCATTTCCAAACTGATGCTGGTATTTACACTGGCATCGGTTTCGTTAATATTGGTGATAGGCATTGGTTTGTTTTACCGGTCGGTCCCTATACTGCATAAATCATCATGGCATGATCTTTTGTTTAAAAGCGAATGGAAGCCCTTAAAGGGCTTATTTGGTTTCTACCCGTTTATTATGGGAACCTTATGGGTTACGGGTATTGCAATAATAATTGCCTTGCCTTTATGCATACTTACCTCCTTTTACCTTGCAGAGTATGCGCATCCTAAGTTAAGGCGGATATTAATTCCGTTTGTAAACCTGCTTTCGGGCATACCACCCGTAATTTTTGGCGTATGGGGCGTATTATTCATTGTGCCTTTTATCCAAACATCAATAGCGCCGCATTTTGTAGAGTTTTCTACAGGTTACAGCGTACTGGCGGGCGGCATAGTGTTAGCTATCATGATATTCCCGTTAATAGTGAGTATCATTAACCAGGTGCTGATCACTATACCACAAGAATTAAAAGATGCCTCGCTTGCCGTTGGCGCTACCAAATGGGAAACCATAAAAAAGGTGATCATCCGTAAAGCTGCTCCTGGAATAGTTGCCGCTACCGTATTGGCCATATCCCGGGCCTTTGGCGAAACCATTGCAGTATTGATGGTATGCGGCAACAATGCGGTTGTACCACATTCGGTATTTGACCCCGGTTACCCGCTACCGGCATTGATCGCTAACAATTATGGTGAAATGATGTCTATTCCGCTATATGACTCAGCTTTAATGTTTGCAGCTTTATTGCTTTTTATTATTATCCTGATATTCAATATTATATCCCGCCTTATATTAAGTCGTTTGGAAAGGAATTTGATAGCATGATAAAGCGTAAACTGGAAGAACTTTTCTTTAAGATATTAATGATCATAGCTACCATAATTGTGGTCGGTAGTTTCTTTTTGATCGTAGGGACAATATTCGCTAAGGGCATCCCATTTATGAATTTGGATATGATAACCAAAACACCCGGCGGCGGATTTTATATCGGCAAAGAAGGTGGTGTGCTTAACGCGATTATAGGTTCGCTTTATATTGCCGGCGGCGCTACTATATTAGGGTTGATCATCAGCATACCGGTTGCTCTATTTATTAACCTGTACATGAAAGGCAAGAAGGTAGTTCCGGATATCATACGCCTGGTATTTGATGTACTTTTCGGCATACCCTCCATTGTTTACGGGGCCTTTGGGTTTTTAATAATGGTTTACTTTGGTTTACGCGCCTCTTTATTAGGCGGCATTATAGCGGTAACTTTATTGGTGATACCCATACTGGTACGCACGCTGGACGAAGTGATCCGCACTGTACCTGGAGAGTTGCGCGATGCTGCATTATCATTAGGTGCCACCCGGTGGGAAATGGCAAAGGTTATACTCAAACAAATAAAACCGGGCATTTATACAGCTATCCTATTATCATTTGGCCGTGGCATTGGCGACGTCGCTTCTGTATTATTTACTGCCGGGTTTAGCGACAATATACCCACCTCTTTACATGAACCTGCCGCTACCCTGCCATTGGCCATATTCTTCCAGTTAGGCAGCCCGGTGGAAGAAGTGCAGGGCCGCGCATATGCTTCGGCATTAATACTTACTATTTTGGTATTGATCATTACGGTGTTATCAGAAGTAATGATCAAAAAGTTTTCAAAACATAATAGCTAAAATGACAACCGCACCCCATATAAGCGTACAAAACTTAAATGTGCATATCGAAAATCAGCACATTTTAAAGGATATCAGTATTAATATACCCAACAAAAAGGTAACCTCTATTATCGGGCCATCGGGTTGCGGCAAAACAACGTTGCTAAAATCATTCAACCGATTGCTGGATAATACAGCCAATGTAAAGGTAACCGGCAAAGTATTGGTAGATGGCGAAGATATTTATGACCCTAATGTTGAAGTAACTCATATCCGTAAAAAAATGGGGCTGCTTTCGCAACGGCCTTATCCCCTGCCCATGTCCATTTATGATAATGTGGCTTATGGCCCGCGTATTCACGGTACTACTAAACGCGCCGACCTGGATGTGATTGTAGAGCAACAATTAAGGGCAACCGGTTTGTGGAATGAAGTTAAAGACCGTTTAAACGCTTCTGCCGCGCGATTGTCTATCGGCCAGCAACAACGCCTGTGCCTGGCGCGCGGATTGGCTGTTGAGCCTGAGATCATCTTAGGTGACGAATCTACCTCAGCGCTTGATCCGGTTTCTACCGCCATTATCGAGGACCTGTTTATTTCGCTGAAGCAGAAATACTCCATCGTGCTGGTAACCCATATTTTGCGGCAGGCGCGCCGGGTGTCAGACTATATCATTTTCGTTTATATGGGGCGGATCATAGAATTTGGCCCTACAGAAGAATTACTGCTTGATCCGAAGGAGGAATTGACCAAAGAATATGTTAAAGGGTTTATAAGCTAAATAGTTTTTTGCATTCCCCTGCCCCTATTTAAATCGTAATTCTGTAATATTGCCCATTAATTCTATAAATTTAATGGAATATAATTACCACCGGATAATCATCAAAATTGGTTCAAACGTTTTTACGCAGGAAAATGGTTTGCCCGACCTGGAACGGATAGCGCATTTGGTGGAACAAATTACAGCGTTAAAAAAACGGGGGATGGAGGTTATCCTGGTATCATCCGGCGCTGTAGCCTCAGGCAGGAGTTTAATAACTGTATCCGAAAAATCTGATGCAGTGGCTACAAGACAACTGTTAGCTTCAATCGGCCAGGTTAAGCTGATCAATACCTATTCACAGTTGTTTGGTCAGTTTGATATTCTTTGCTCGCAGGTATTGGTTACCAAAGAGGATTTTAGAGACAGGGTGCATTACCTCAACATGAAAAACTGTTTGGAAATATTGCTGCAGCACCAGGTTGTCCCCGTTGTGAATGAAAACGATGTAGTATCTATAACCGAACTGATGTTTACCGACAATGATGAACTGGCTGGTTTGATCGCTTCGATGCTTAATGCGGACGCTTTGATTGTACTAACCAATGTAGATGGGATTTATAATGGCGACCCCAAACTAAAAGGCTCTAAAGTTATTGAAGAAGTCACGGGCGGGGCTATTGACTTTTCAACTTACGTATCGGCAAGTCGCTCACAATTCGGGCGTGGCGGGATGATCACCAAATCAACCATGGCGCAAAAGGTGGCGCAGTTAGGTATTGCCGTCCACATTGCCAATGGGATAAAACATAATATCCTTACAGATGTATTAAATGGCAGCGCAATACATACACGCTTTGTCCCTACTAAAAAAACATCGGGCAAAAAGAAATGGATAGCTCATTCAGAAAACTCGGCTACCGGTGTAGTACAGGTTAACGAGGGGGCAAAAACCGCGCTGTTATCCAGCAAGGCAAGCAGCCTTTTACCTATTGGGATAGTAAATATCCTGTCCGACTTTAAAAAAGGCGAGATAATTAAACTGGTTGATGAAGATAAAAAATTAATAGGCTTAGGGATTGCCGAATACGGCTCGGACAAGGCAAAAGAGCGGTTGGGCCAAAAAAATCAAAAACCGCTGGTACATTATGATTATCTTTATTTACAATGACCCATCAACAGGATTATACAAAATATTTTGAAAATGCCCGGTTGGCTTCACGAAAAACCAGCCTTACCCCTGCCGTAATTAACCAGGTGTTGGAAGACCTTGCCGCTGCCGCTATTGCTCAAACCGATCATTTATTGCAGGAAAACCAAAAGGACCTTGACCGGATGGATCCTGCCAATCCAAACTATGACCGCCTTAAATTGACCGCCGAACGGATACAGGATATTGCAGATGATATTGTAAACGTAGCCCATTTAGAAAACCCATTAGGGCATATACTTTCCGAAAAGACAATGCCTAATGGTTTGCATATTTCAAAAATCACTGTGCCTTTGGGGGTGGTGGGTATAATTTATGAGGCCCGGCCAAACGTAACCTTTGATGTATTTGCACTATGCTTTAAAACGGGCAATGCTTGTGTTTTAAAAGGCGGCAGCGATGCTGCTTATTCAAATAAGGCAATTATTGAGGTTATACACCAAGTTTTAATAAAGCATGATATTGACGTAAACGTTGTTACACTACTCCCCACAGAACGTAAAGCTGCAAATGCGATGTTTAACGCGGTCGGTTATATAGATGTTTTAATTCCCCGGGGTAGTCAAAGTTTAATTAATCAGGTAAGGCAAAACAGTAAAGTACCGGTTATTGAAACCGGCGCTGGCATTGTACATACTTATTTTGATGAATCGGGCGACCTGAAAAAAGGCACCGATATAATTTTTAATGCTAAAACCCGCCGGGTAAGCGTATGTAACGCGCTGGATTGTTTAATTATTCATTCAAGCCGTTTAAATGACCTGCCCGCAATAGCTGTACCGCTTGGCGAAGCGCAGGTAGAATTATTTGCCGATGAACCTGCTTATGCAATTTTAAAAGATTATTATCCTCCCAAACATTTGCACAAAGCTAAGCCTGAACATTTTGGTACAGAATTTCTATCCCTCAAATTAGCTATAAAAACGGTTGATAGGTTTGATGAAGCGCTTGAGTACATCGCCATTCACAGTTCAAAACACAGCGAAGCTATTATTTCTGAAGATACAGGCAATATCGAAACGTTTTTAAACCGGGTTGATGCTGCCGCTGTTTATGTAAACGCTTCTACCGCCTTTACAGATGGCGCGCAATTTGGTTTGGGTGCAGAGATTGGTATAAGTACCCAAAAGCTGCATGCACGCGGCCCTATGGGGTTGCAGGAATTAACCAGCTATAAGTGGCTCGTTAAAGGAGATGGGCAAATACGACAATAGCGAAAACAAAAAAGGCGCTATCGAAATAGCGCCTAATAGTTGTTGGTTTTACCAGATCAGTTATTTTAATAGGGTATTGCAAATATACAATTGTAATCAGTTTGTTACAAATGTTTGATGAAATATATTTTCTTCGGTTTGAATAACCCGGGAATTGGTACTGCTTAATGCTTTATGATAGTAAGGGTTTTTTCTAAAGTTTTACTTCCAATAATATACTTTAACTAATTGATTATAAATATAATTTTCTTTAAAAGAAAGTGCGATTGTGATAATCATAATTCATTTTACGCTATCCTGACCAACATTTATACCGCTTAAAAATCAAAAAAGTATCTTTGCAAATATTATGAGTAAGCACGGAAGGATATTAGTAGCGATGAGCGGCGGGGTTGATAGCTCGGTTGCAGCAGTAATGCTGCACGAGGAAGGCTATGAGGTTATCGGGCTTACCATGAAAACCTGGGACTATGCCTCGTCCGGCGGAAGCTCAAAAGAAACAGGCTGTTGCAGTTTGGATAGCATCAATGATGCCCGCGCTTTAGCTGTTGGGTATGGCTTCCCCCACTACATCCTGGATATACGCGATGAGTTTGGCAATTTTGTTATTGACAACTTTGTAGATGAATATCTCGCGGGCCGCACCCCTAACCCATGCGTGTTGTGTAATACTCACATTAAATGGGAAGCATTATTAAAACGCGCCGATAAGTTGGATTGCGAATTTATAGCGACAGGACATTATGCCAATATCCGTTTGCAGGATAACGGCAGGTATGTAATATCAAAGGGTAAGGACGAAAATAAAGATCAGTCTTATGTACTTTGGGGCGTATCACAAAAGAACCTTTCGCGTACCAAATTCCCTTTAGGCACCTACTCTAAGCCCGAAATACGCCAAATGGCTATGGAAATGGGGCAAATTGAATTAGCCGGAAAAAGCGAAAGCTACGAGATATGCTTTGTGCCCGATAACGACTACAGGGCTTTCCTGCGCCACAAAGTAGGCGACCTGGAGCAACGGGTAGCCGGCGGTAATTTTGTTTTAACAGATGGCACCATAGTAGGCAAACACCAGGGATATCCATTCTATACCATAGGTCAGCGTAAGGGTTTGGGTGTGGCATTCGGGCATCCCATGTTCGTAACCGCAATTCAACCCGATACCAATACAGTTGTGTTAGGTACGGTTGATGAACTGGAACGTAAACAAGCCTGGGTTAAAAACCTGAATATGGTTAAGTACGAAAATATTAACGAACCATTGGAGGCCATTACCAAAATACGCTATAAGGATGCAGGCACCCAAAGCACCATACAGCAAATGGGCGATCATTTAAAGGTTGATTTTCACCACATGGTTTCCGGCATCGCTCCGGGGCAGTCTGCCGTGTTTTATGAAGGCAATGACCTTTTGGGCGGCGGTTTTTTAATGTAATAACTGGCTGAAAATATCCTGCTCGTCAAATTCAGGTTTTTCGCGTTTACACTGCGTTTCTTACTAAAGGAAAAATAATTAAAGCGTGTTTAAAATTTGTGTTTCCCTTTCTTTATGTTTTATTTGCAAAAAAAACTGCTTAAATGGCTAAAAATTTATTAATAGTTGAATCTCCGGCGAAAGCCAAAACCATCGAAGGGTATCTCGGTAAGGACTTTACAGTAAAGTCGAGTTATGGGCATATCCGCGACCTGGTTAAATCTGAAGATGCTATTGATATAGCCCATAACTTTGAACAAAAATATGAAGTACCTGCCGATAAGAAGCAAGTAGTAAGCGAGTTAAAGAAGTTAGCAAAAGAAGCCGAAATGGTTTGGCTCGCATCGGACGAGGACCGCGAGGGTGAGGCCATATCATGGCATTTATTTGAAACCTTAGGTTTAAAAGAAGCGAATACCCGCCGTATAGTTTTTCATGAGATCACCAAACCTGCAATAACCAAGGCAATTGAAAATCCGCGAAAGATAGATTACAACCTGGTTAACGCGCAACAAGCCCGCCGTGTATTGGACAGGTTGGTAGGTTTTGAGCTCTCTCCTGTTTTGTGGAAAAAGGTAAAACCGTCACTTTCTGCGGGACGTGTGCAATCAGTTGCTGTTAGGTTAATTGTTGATAGAGAACGGGATATCAATAAATTTAAATCGGAGGCCGCATTTAAGATCGTAGCGATATTTGGTAAAGGTAAACAAGCCTTTAAAGCCGAGTTGGCCGAACGTTACAGCAAACAGGAAGATGCGGAGAAGTTTTTAACAGACTGTATTGGCGCTGATTTTAACATTAGTTCGTTAGAAACTAAACCCGCTAAACGTTCACCTGCTGCGCCATTTACAACTTCTACCCTGCAACAGGAAGCGAGCAGGAAACTGGGATACTCGGTATCGCGTACCATGTCGGTAGCGCAAAAGCTTTATGAATCGGGGCATATCACCTATATGCGTACCGATTCGGTTAATTTATCTGATACGGCCTTAAATGCTGCTGCGCAGGAAATTACATCGGCCTATGGCGATAAATATCATCAGCATAGAAAATATAAAACCAAAAGTGCCGGTGCCCAAGAAGCTCACGAAGCGATAAGGCCGACTTATTTTAATCAACATACCATTGACGGTGATTCGGGCGATAAGCGCCTGTATGAATTAATATGGAAACGCGCCATCGCATCGCAAATGAGTGAAGCACAGTTTGAGAAAACCATCGCAAAGGTCAGCATATCAACCCGTAAAGAGGAATTAACTGCTAACGGTGAAGTAATGAAGTTTGATGGCTTCCTGAAAGTTTACCTGGAATCGGAAGATGATGAAGATGACAGCCAGCAGGATGGCGAAAACGCCATGTTGCCGCCTTTAACAAAAGGGCAATTGTTAGAACTGGATGAAATGTCGGCTACCGAACGTTTCTCGCGCCCTGCACCGCGTTATACGGAAGCAAGTTTAGTAAAGAAGCTGGAAGAATTAGGTATAGGCAGGCCATCTACCTACGCCCCTACCATATCAACCATACAAAACCGTGGATATGTAGTTAAGGAAGAACGCGAAGGTAAAGTAAGAAAGTTCCGTGTATTGACTTTAAAAGCCGGCAATATTACTAAAGAAGAAAGAAGCGAAAACACAGGCGCCGAGCGCAATAAGCTTTTCCCAACGGATATTGGCGCTGTTGTGAATGATTTTTTGGTGCTGCACTTTAACGGTATTGTTGATTTTCACTTTACTGCAAGTGTGGAGAAACAATTTGATGAGATAGCGCAGGGTTTAAAAGAGTGGACAGATATGATCCGCAAGTTTTATGACCCTTTTCATAAAGATGTAGAAAGCACCCTGGAAACGGCTAATAAAGCAACCGGCGAACGCGAGTTGGGTGTTCACCCGGAAAGCGGCAAAAAGATGTCGGTACGTATAGGCCGTTATGGCCCGTTTGTACAGGTTGGTGAGAATGCCACAGACGAGGATAAAGAATATAAGCCATTATACGCCAGTTTAAGAACCGGGCAAAGCATTGAGACTATAACATTAGAAGAAGCTTTAGAGCTCTTTAAACTACCAAAAAAGGTGGGTGTTTTTGAAGATAAGGATATGACGGTTGCTATTGGCCGTTTCGGGCCCTACATCAGGCATAACAGCGCGTTTATATCATTGCCAAAAGAAATTGACCCGCTTGATGTTACCGAAGAGCAGGCTATAGAACTTATTGTAGAAAAGCGCAAAAAAGATGCTGAACGATTGATAAAAGCATTTGATGAAGACCCAACCGTTAAAATTTTAAACGGCCGCTGGGGCCCTTATATTGAATTTGGGAAACAAAACGTTAAAATACCAAAAGGTAAAGAGCCATTGGAACTAACCTTTGAAGAATGTAAAGTACTGGCCGCTGCCGAAAGCAAAGCCCCGCAAAAAGGGAAAAAGAAGTTTGCAAAGAAGAAATAAAATAGTGAGTGGTGATTAGTGAATGGTGAGTTGTTGTTGTAATTCATCACTACTCACCACTGACAACTCACTAATCAAATGATAAAAGATCTCCCCAATAATACGGTAAAGGACATTGCCATAGCAGTTGCGCTCGAAAAGGAAAGCGTTGAAAGCAAAATATGGTATGTGTACCTGGTGAACCTGAAAAAAGAGCCGATTGAAAATGTATTGATCACTTCAAAAGGTTATGGCGAAAAAGATGGCGAGCCGGTAAAAACATCCATTTTGCGCCACATGTTCCCCAAGGTTGAAGGTGGTGCTTATAAACTGATAGAACCTATTGACGAGGCTACTTTCGGCTTAAATAACGAATATTGGCTAAGCTATTATATCGGCAATCAAATTTATGATAAGAAATTTATCTTCCTGCCGGAGAGCATTATTGATGTAAACTTCATCAGGATACCCGTGGTTAATAAGCCGGGGGTGATGATACTTTGATTTAGTTCAAAGTCTTAAGTCGGGAGTCATAAGTCAAATATTCGACTTAGAACTTACGATTCTCGACTTGAGACTAACCCTTACATATCAAACTTCTCCAACAGCTTTAACAATGTTTCAAAATCTTTTGGATAGGGCGCATGGATAGTAATTGCCTTACCGTCCATTAGTTTAAAAGTAACTTCATAAGCGTGCAGTGCAAAGCGTTTCATAATAGGCATTTCTTCCTGGTCTTTACCTAAATGATATTTGCGTTTAAGCGCTGAAAGAAATACCGGTTTGCCTTTATACATCTCATCCCCGGCAATTGACGCCCGTTGCGTAGCCAGGTGTATGCGTATCTGGTGCATACGGCCCGTTACCGGGCGACATTCAACCAGGGTATAATGCTTAAAGTATTTTAAGGATTGAAACCAGGTTTCGGCACGTTTACCCTCCTGCCGGCTGATGGTTACATTGCCCTTACCTACATTTAAAATGGGCAGGTCTATCAGCAATTCATCAAACACATGCGTGCCTTCAATAATGGCATGATATACCTTTTTTACCTGCCGTTTTTCAAACTGCATGGATACAGACCGATAAGCCTCGGGGTTTTTAGCTATAATTAACGCGCCTGATGTTTCTTTATCCAAACGATGGCATATCTGCGCATCTGCCGAATAACTTTTAGCCAGCCTAAGCATATTGATCTCGCCCCCTTCGCGTTCATCCAGCGAACTTATAAAGGGCGGCTTATTGACAACAATAACGTCGTCATATTCAAATAAAATCAGATCTGCAAACTTGGGTATCTTCATAATATCCTGCAAAAGTACAGTTATTACCCGGCAAACAAACATTAATTGGAATGGTTATTGTATTTGAAAAAACACATATCAATACCTAACTGTAAAAACATTATGAGTAATAAAACAAACCAACCGGAAGAAAAGGGATTTTTCGAAAAGGTAAAAGAAACCATTGAAGAGCTTTGGGACGGAACCAAAGAAAAGGCAGAAGACATAAAAGATGCTGCCGTTGATAAATTGGATGACCTGAAATCAAAAGCACCTAAAAAGGCTGTTGTAGCAAAAAAGGTTACAGCAACTAAAGCATCTGCTGCCAAAAAAGCTTCGGATGTTACCGCAAAAGCCAAAGCTGCTGCTACCGACGTTAAAAAGAAAGCTGCAGTTAAAGCAAAGGATATTACTTCAAAAGCTAAAGAGAAAGTTGCTGATGTAAAGGCTAAAGCTAAACCTGCGGTTGCAAGCGCTAAAAAAACTGTTGCTGCAAAAACAGCTGCTGTTAAGAAAAAAGCTAAAGCGGCTTAATTATTTCGTATAACAATAAAGGCTGTGAAATTCACCGCCTTTATTGTTATATATTATTGCCAGTAGGCGGGCTTATTCACACTTCCTCTTAAAGTACAATCAACGCAAATGGGACGCGCAGCTAAAAAATCCGGGTTTACGCCTGCTGGCACCGGGCCTGCCTGCACTGTCATTATAGGTATAAAGGTAGGGCCTACAAAATCGGGTTGCTTATAATTAATATACTGATTTTGCGGGTATATGTAAAGAGGTGGGGGACTTGAAACTAGAAAACGGTAGACCATGGTATCCAACCCGCATTGGAAAGGAGTAATCGGGTAAGCTGGTGTTGTAATAATATTTGAAGGCAACTGGCCCTTACTGATAAATATACGCTGGATGCCTATACTCCCTGCGCTAATATAACCTATTACCGGCTCAGCGGGTACATTTACATTATGGATATTCCCGATAGAAGACGATGGCTGTGAATCAAATATACTACCTAACTGTTCGGTGTTTTTTTTAAGCAATGTCCAATAATCATACGCATCTTTTGTTAATGCATATTGTTTTACCTGTATACTATATTTGATGCCCAGTTTTTCGTTATCCACGGGTATCGCCGTCATTACCTGGCTGATCACATCCTGGCTTAGTTGAACAGAGGTGCCCAGGTTGATATTTTGTGAAGTATCGCCGCCATAACAATGATACACGTTTTGTGAGGGTAAGCGCGGAATTATCGCAAGGCCGTTTGATATCCAATCGGTTTGGTAATCGGTGTGAAATTCCCATTCTTCTGTAAAATCCCAGCGGTAGTAATGTGTAGCGTTTTTAGGGTCATGGGTGTTGGTATAAATATTAACCGACTGGCCTTTTATAACCCAGCTTACACTATCAATTGGCGGACTTGGCACGGTAGCAGTAAAATCGGATACATAAGCCCCACCGCTTGCTGTTTTTATGCGTAACCGGTATTGGTTTGCGGGACTGAGGCTATAAGATGGTGCTGCATAAATACCTTTACCTAATTCTTTCAGGGCATAGCTATTGCCTGTATTGCTTTCTATAGTAACGGTTGCTTTTAACTCCGGTTTGGCAGTTGTTTTAGCAGAGAGGTTAACCGTACGGCTTAAATTGATATAGGTAGAGTCTGTAATATTAATAAAACCCTCTACAACCAGGTAATTGGTAATAGCAGTTACAGGCGCGGGTAAATATGGAGTTTTACAGGTGGTTAAGCTAATTATTGCTAAAATATATAAAATGTACTTAAACCACTTTTTCATTTATCCAAATATATAAAAATTATTATATTATTATTTCCAGTAAGGAGGAGGCGTGCTTTTTCCGCGCAGGGTGCAATCAACACAAACGGGTATAAAAGCAGATATAGGGGTAGTATTAGTGAGGGTTCCAGCTGAGCCAATCTCTTCGATAGGTATTAATGGAGGATTGATGCCAAAATACGTTGCGCTTTTGTAATTTACATAGTGGTCTGTGCTGGGCGGTACCCAACCGGGGGGTGCGATTGGTGGAGGGCAGCAATTAAGCGAATCAGGGGGGGAGCAAACTGATAAGCCATAAGCAGGAGTAGTTACCCAATTAGGTAACTGTTTTTTTGTAATAAATATCCTGCTGGTGGTAACAGTACCCGCGCTTATATACCCAATAACAACCTCGGCCGGGTTGGTTACGCCATGAACGTTACCAAGGGATGTTGATGGCTGTGAGTCAAATATGCTGCCTAATTGTTCGGTATTCTTTTTCAGTAGTGCCCAGTAGTCATAGGCATCTTTAGTAAGGGCATATTGCTTCACTAATATGCTGTATTTAATACCTATTTTTTCGGCAGTAGCGTCAATTGTGTTTATAAGTTGCTGACTGATAACATCATTACTAAACTGGACTGATGTACCTAAAGAGATATTTGTTGAGGCATCGCTCCCAAAGCAATCCCATATTTGCTGGGCAGGGGTACGGAAAGAAACCTGCAAACCATTTGATATTATTTGAGAATTATAAAAAGAATGAAACTCCCATCCTTCTGTAAAATCCCAGCGGTAATACCGGGTAGCGTTTTTGGGGTCGTGCGTATTTGCATAAATTTCAAGCGCATTGCTTTTGGCAGCCCAGGTTATGGTATCAATTGGCGGGCTAACCTTTGCAGGCACAAAATCTGATACATAACTACTGTTATTTGATGTTTTTATACGCAGATGATATTGATTAGCGGCACTTAAATTTAGCGGGCCTGCCGCATAAACGCCGTTGCCCAGCTCTTTTAATGGATAACTGCCGCCCGCATTGCTTTCAACGGTTACCGTAGCTTTTAATTCTGGTTTAGCAGTTGTTTTAGCAGAGAGGTTAACCGTACGACTTAAATTAATATAGGTAGAGTCTGTAATATTTATCAAGCCCTCTACTACCAAATAATTGGTTACGGTAGAAATTGGTGTTGGCGTATAAGGGGTTTTACAGGTGCAAAAAAATAGTATTACTGAAACAAAAAAGACACTTTGAAAACTACGGTACATATTTATAAATCTTAAATTATCATCAGCATGGGGGTAATAAAAATCGCTAATACTTAACTAACAATTTTCGCTGGCAAATTATAAACAACAATAGTCCCAAATTATAGAAAAGAATCTATAATTTGGGACTATTGTTAAAATTCATTCAAAATATAATACGAAATACTAACGAAACCGGTTATCCGTCAAACTTGTACCCTACCCCTTTAACAGTGGCAACAATATCATCGCCCAGTTTTTCGCGGAGCTTGCGGATATGTACATCAATAGTACGGTTAGTAACTACTACAGAGTCCTCCCAGATATTTTTAAGTATTACCTCGCGGGTATAAACCTTGCCGGGCTTAGAGGCCAGCAGGTAAAGCAGTTCAAATTCTTTTTTGGCCAATACAACCTTTTCGCCTTTTTTGAATACAAGGTAAGCCTCGCGGTCTATAACCAGGTCGCCTATCTCCAGTTTGTTATCTACGGTATCTTCGGCAGGCGCGTTGCGGCGTAATATGGCATTTATGCGGCTAACTAAGGCACGTGGCTTTATGGGTTTGGCTATATAATCATCGGCGCCAACGTTAAAGCCGGCTATTTCTGAATATTCTTCGCTCCGGGCAGTTAAGAATACCATAAAGGTATTTTTAAATTCGGGCATGGTGCGCATAATACGGCAGGCTTCTATACCATCCATTTTGGGCATCATGATGTCAAGGACGATAAGGTCGGGCAATGACCTTTTTGCTTCGGTTACTGCTTCCTGGCCATTACGTGCGGTAAATACCTGGTAGCCTTCTTTTTTCAGATTATACTCAATCAGCTCCAATATATCCGGCTCGTCATCAACAATAAGTATCTTTTGTTTTGTAGTGCTGCTCATTACGGATCTAAATTTTGCATAAAAGTATAACCTTAACAAAAGGTTATCATTAAGTCAATATTAACAAATTGTTAAGTGTTACTTTAACTTAACTTGTTATTGAGGCTTATTAAACGTTTTCTTTAAAAATTCTTCAAGTGAGCTTCCTGTAATATTTTTTGCTACGATAACTCCCTGTGGGTCAATTATAAAATTTGATGGTATGGCTATGATATGATACAGGCTTTCTGTAGGCCCGTCAAAACGCTTCAGGTCCGATCCATGCGCCCAGGTTAATTTATCCTTGGTAATTGCATCCTGCCATTCCTTTTTTGTAACATCCAACGATATACCTAATATATTAAAGCCTTTGTCTTTAAAGGCAGCATATTGCTTAACTACATTAGGGTTTTCTGCCCTGCACGGGCCGCACCACGATGCCCAAAAATCTATCATTACGTATTTACCTTTAAAGTCGGCCATGCTAACGGGCTTGCCGTCAAGGCCGGTGGTAGTGAACTCCGGCGCTTTATGGCCAACGGAGATAGGCTTTATTGCAGCCATCTGGTGAATAAAATGCTGCACACCGGGATTATCTTTAAAGCTGTCCTTTAAGGTATCGGCATAAGCCACCATTTGCTGCTCGTATTGATATTGATCTAACGAGGTCATGGCATAAAATGCGGCTAAGGAGCTCTTGTTATCGTTGACGAACTTTATAATAGCCTGCCCGTAATCAGCCAGGTTCTTCTTAAACAATGGGTCGTAAATAGCTTGCAATGAATCCGACTCTTTGCCTAAGGCTTGTGATTTAGCCATGTATTCATCAGCAACCTTAGTGTTTTTATCGCCATAAAAATTACTGATCCTATTAAACTCCTTTATTTTTTCGGAGTTATCAGAACCGGTTACATTGTAGGCATGGGTATTGTCATTCAGGTCGGTACTAAAATCAATCGCATCGCCGTTTTGGGCTATGATATCAAATATGCTGCTGCCCACACGCAGCTTATATAAATTGGCATACGGTGCGGGGTGTTTGAATTGAAACTTGCCATCCTCACTTAATTTGGTAGAATCGATCACGGAAATTTGTGAACTGTCTGCCTCCAATAAGTAAATAGATTTTAAGCTTGCAGGATTTTTTATAGTGCCCGAAATAGTGAATGTTGATTTATCCTTACATGAAACGATCACAAAGGCTAAAAATAAAATGCAGTAAGTTAAACGGTTTTTCATTAGTGAGTTTATATATTTTTTAGTTATCTTGATTCTAATTCTTTTATTAACAGCTGGTTAGTTGCCTGCGGGTCTATCTTACCTTTTGAACTTTTCATGATCTCGCCCATGAACAAACCCAACACGCCTTTTTTACCTTTTTGATACTCTATCACCTTATCCGGGAACTTGGCGATAGCATCATTTATATATTGGTTCAGCTCATTATTATTCGTGCTGATGAGCAAATTAAGTTCTTTTGCCAACTCTTCCGCATTCTTAGATGGCTGCTTTAACAGGGCCGGAAATAATTTTTGTGAAGCTACAGAATTATTAATTAAGCCGCTATCAATCAGTTGAATTATGACAGCCAAATTATCCGGCTTAATACCCAAAGACGCGATAGATACCCCGGACTCATTTAAATGAGATTTAACAGGCCCCATTAGTAAATGCACCGCGGCTTTATGGTTGGTTGTATGTTTAATGAGTTCTTCAAAATATAGGGCCAACTCCCTGTCGGCAGTAATAACACCGGCATCATAATCAGATAAACCTAATTGCTCGGTATATTTTTTATACAATTGGTTGGGCAAGGCCGGTAACGCTTCTTTAATTTGATTTACAAAAGCCATATCCAAAACCAACGGCATCAGGTCGGGCTCGGGGAAGTAGCGGTAATCATTTGCCATTTCTTTTGAGCGCAGTACAGAAGTTTCGCCGGTATCTGCATTAAAGTTTAAGGTGTTTTGGTCGATGTGCCCGCCGTTTTCAATTACGTCAACCTGCCTTGCAAACTCATGCTCAATGGCACGCTGCACATTACGAATGGAGTTTAAATTCTTTACTTCGCAACGGTTGCCAAATTCAGTAGCACCTTTAAGCCTTACGGATATATTGGCATCGCAGCGCATACTACCTTCTTCCATATTACCATCACAGATGTCCAAATAGCGCAAGAGCTTACGTATTTCCGTTAAAAACTGCCCGGCCTCTTCACTGCTGCGCATATCCGGTTCAGATACAATTTCTATCAGCGGCACTCCTGCCCTATTAAGGTCTATTAGTGAATCTTCATGGTGATTATCGTGCATGCTTTTGCCTGCATCTTCTTCCATGTGGATGTGATGAATGGCAATATTTTTTGAAGTACCACCAGCTAACCTTACCGGCACAAACCCGCCTAAGCAAATGGGCATCTGGTCTTGTGTTATTTGGTAGCCTTTGGGTAAATCGGCATAAAAATAGTTTTTACGGGCAAATGTGTTGTGCAGGTTAATGGAACAATTACAGGCCAACCCCATTTTGATGGCATACTCTACCATTTTTTTGTTCATCCGCGGCAAAGTACCCGGGTGACCTAAAGATATAGCACTAACATGATGATTAGGTTCGGCGCCAAAAGCAGCCGAATCTGATGAGAAAGCTTTGCTTAAAGTAGATAATTGCGCGTGTACCTCTAACCCGACAACTAATTCATATTTTTCGCCTATTGAGGCAGGAAGAATTGTCATAATTTATTGAGCCGTTTTATTGGCATTAAAAGGCCAAATATAAAATTATTAAATAGAACAACCTCACAGTTTTCGCCGGGCCACCTACTCACCCGGACTTTGCTTCGCTCGTCCACCCTCTCTTCGCCTACGGCGGAAAGAGGGAATTAAAAAACTTTCCCAACCCTCTTTCCCGCTTGCGGGAGAGAGGGTCGCCCAGCGTAGCGTAGGCGGGGTGAGTCAACGAAGCGATTGGTTAGATAAACGTTTTTGCTTTCACCAAAACCGAATCCAACCCACTCAAATCACTCCCGCCGGCCGTAGCAAAAAATGGCTGACCGCCGCCGCCGCCTTTAACTTCTTTAGCTAATTCTTTAATGATATTACCTGCATGTAAGCCTTTTTCTTTAACCAAATTTTCGGCTATCATAACGGTAATGTTTGGTTTGCCATCAATAGCAGCTACCAGCACAAGGAACAGGTTGGGCACAATATCTTTTAAATTATAAGCGAGGTTCTTTATCGCGTCTGCATTGGGCAGCTCCACTTTCTGGGCTATAAAGTTAACACCATTTATGAGTTCGGCTTTTTGAGCCAACTCTGTTTTTAAGCCGGATGATTTTTCTAAAACGCTTTTTTCTATTTCCTTTTTCAGGCGGTTGTTCTCGTCAAGTAAACTTTCTACGCTTTTAGAAATATCTTTTGGATTTTTAAGCAGCTCTTTTAATTGGTTAACCAGCTTGTTTTGTTCTAAAATATAGTTCTCGGCAGCAATACCAGTAATAGCTTCTATACGGCGCACCCCGGCGGCAACAGCGCTTTCGGTAATGATCTTGAAGAAACCAATATGCCCGGTAGCCTTAATATGTGTACCGCCGCAAAGTTCCTTGCTGAATTTATCATCAAAGGTTATAACCCGTACATAATCGCCATATTTTTCGCCGAAGAGGGCGGTTACCCCGCTACTGATGGCTACGTTATAAGGTACATTGCGTTCTTCTTTTAAAGGGATGTTCTCGCGCACTTTTTCGTTTACAATAGCTTCTATTTGCTCCAGTTCTTCATCGGTAACTTTAGCAAAGTGTGAAAAGTCGAACCGCAGGTAATCAGCATTAACCAGCGATCCTTTTTGGTTTACGTGCGCGCCCAGTACCTGTTTCATAGCGGCATGCAACAGGTGCGTGGCACTATGGTTGTTCATGATGTTATTACGGCGGTACTTATCCACAATAGCGGTCAAGGCATCGTCAATATCATCCGGTAGTTTATCTACAAAATGAACTGTCAGGCCGTTCTCTTTTTTGGTATCGGTAACATCAATCACCTCGCCATCCGGGAAAACCAACTCGCCGGTATCCCCTACCTGCCCGCCGCTTTCGGCGTAGAACGGTGTTTTATCCAATACGATCTGGAATTGCTCTTTACCCTTTGCCGTTACCTTTCGGTACTTAACCACATGGGATATGGTTTCTGTTTCATCGTAGCCGGTAAATTCAACGGTATCGTCTTCCTTTAGTTGGACCCAATCACCGGTGTCAATGGCGGTAGCGGCACGGGATTGTTTTCTTTGAAACTCCAAGTATCTTTCGAATTCTACCATATCGACTTCAAGATTTATTTCACGAGCCATAAGCTGCGTTAAATCAATAGGAAACCCATAAGTATCGTATAATTCAAATGCGAATTTCCCAGTTATTGCAGTGTCATTTTCATCAAATCCAGGAATTGGAACCACATTATTTATTCTCTTTAATTCTTTGCCGTTAGATTCTGACCTCCTAAGATAATCTTTGAATCTATTTAATCCTTTTTCTAAAGTCCTCAGAAAGCTCGCTTCCTCCTCCAAAATAACCTTCTGCACAAAATCCTTTTGATTATAGAGTTCGCTAAACACATCTTTAAACTGCTCGGCCAATAAAGGTACCAATGTATTTAAAAATGGTTCCTTAAAATCTAAGTATTGGTACGAATATCTAACCGCCCTGCGTAAAATACGGCGTATCACATAGCCCGCTTTATTGCTTGAGGGCAGTTGCCCGTCTGCAATCGTAAAGCTTACGGCACGTATATGGTCGGCCAGTACGCGCATGGCTACCGCTACGCTCCAATCGGCGTCGCCGGGTACGGCCGCAGCATTATATTTCTTTCCTGATTTTTGTGATATAAACTCAATGGTAGGTTGGAAAACATCCGTATCATAGTTAGATGATTTGCCCTGCATTACCCGCACCAAACGTTCAAAGCCCATGCCTGTATCCACGTGTTTGGCAGGTAGTGGCTGTAATGAACCGTCCTTTAAGCGGTTAAACTGCATGAATACGTTGTTCCATATTTCAATAACCTGCGGGTCATCGGCATTAACTAAGGTAGCGCCGCTAACTTTGGCTACTTCGTCAGCCGGGCGATTATCATAATGTATCTCCGAGCATGGGCCGCATGGGCCGGTTTCGCCCATTTCCCAAAAGTTATCTTTTTTATTACCTAACAGGATATGGTCTTCGGGTACATATTGTTTCCAAAAATCGTAGGCCTCCTGGTCTTTGGGCAGGCCGTCTTTTTCATCGCCTTCAAAAACAGTAACATATAAACGGGTTTTATCAATCTTTAATACATCGGTCAGCAGTTCCCAGCTCCATTCAATAGCTTCCTTTTTAAAGTAGTCGCCAAAGCTCCAGTTGCCCAGCATCTCGAACATGGTATGGTGATAGGTATCAATGCCTACCTCTTCCAGGTCGTTATGCTTGCCGCTTACGCGCAGGCAACGCTGTGTATCTGCCACACGCGGAAATTTCGCGGGCGCCTCGCCCAAAAAAATGTCTTTAAACTGGTTCATCCCCGCGTTGGTGAACATCAGGGTTGGGTCGTTTTTAACTACAATAGGTGCCGAGGGGACGATGGTATGTCCCTTTGATGCAAAAAAATCAAGAAAGGCTTTGCGAATTTCGTTAGCGGTCATAAGTGCAAAGATAAAGTTTTAAAGGATTTCGGATGTCGAATTTTCAATTTCGGATTTATTTGTCTGAACTATGATTTAGCGGATTAAAGGATTATAGTGATTATAACTACATAAACTAAATCAAATTAGTAAGTAATCGCTTTTAAAGTCTGTCGCTGTTTTACCCTATCCTCCTCCTTTCCCTAAATTTAGGGAAAGGTATCGCACATGGCTATGTTTTATCAAATCCGAAATTGAAAATCCGAATTCCGAAATTATCAATTACATTTGTACCTATGCCTTATAAAGACCGCGACATCAGTAAAATGTATTATACCATGGGCGAGGTATCGGCCATGTTTGATGTTAACGCGTCATTGATACGGTTTTATGAAAAAGAGTTCGAGGTTCTTAAACCTAAAAAGAACAAAAAGGGCAACCGCTTATTTACTCCCGAGGATTTGGAGAACCTGAAGATCATCTTCCACCTGATACGTGATAAGGGTTATACCTTAAATGGCGCCAAAGACCATTTAAAAGGGAATATGGATGAGACCAAAGATAGCCAGCGGGTTATTACCTCGTTGGAAAATTTGAAAAAGTTTTTGCTGGAAGTAAGAGACCAACTGTAACCCTTCTGATTGGGCGGCGATGACTCACCCCGACTACGCTTCGCTGGTCGACCGTCTCTTCGCTACGCGCAAAGAGGGTTGGGAAATATTCTTTAATTTGTACCTTTAACTATGCTGGCAAACCATAAAGGCGAAATCCCCTTTGTTATCCTTATCATTCCTTTTTTGCTGGGCATAACTTTAGGGTTGAATTTCCGTTCGGGTACTTATATAAATTGGTTAATTGGTTCCCTGCTTTTATTAAGCCTGACATTTATACTGCTCAACTTAAACTATACCCGGTTTAACTTATATAAAGTAAAGTGGCTGGGTGGTTTGTTAATGACCATTATATTATTTCTATCCGGCTGGGTCGTTACTGTAAAATATAGCGAGTTAAATAACAATCATCATTTCTCCAAACACCCTGCGCAGGGTTTAATCGTACAAATCAATAATGAGCCAACCATTAAAAATGGATTGGTTCGCTTTACTGCCGATGTTAAAGAAAGCATTACCGGTGGAAAACAATTGCCTGTAACCGGCACTTTACTAATCGCTATAAAAGACAGCGCTGCGTTTAACCTTTATTATGGAGATGAATTATTCATCCCTGCTAAATTTGATGCAATAGAGCCACCCTATAATCCGGGCGAGTTTAACTATAAAAAGTATTTAGCCAACCAGAATATTTACTACCAGGCATTTCTTTATCCCAAACAATTTAAGATAATTGATCATATTAAAGGCAACCCCATAATTGCTTATTCTCTGCGCTTGCGGCAGCGCTTAGTTGAGAAGTTTAAACTTAATATGCACGATACTTCGGCTATCGCGGTAGCATCAACACTGATATTAGGTTACAAAGCCGACTTAAGCAATGATGTTTTACAGGCCTATTCGAAAACGGGGACTATTCACGTGTTATCTGTATCGGGCGCGCATGTGGCTATCATTTATATCCTGCTTAATTTAGTGCTGGGCTTTTTAAATAAGCATAAATATGGCAAAGTGTTTAAAGCCGTATTGATAATTACCATTATTTGGTATTATTCGCTGCTATCCGGCTTCTCCCCTGCCGTTTGCCGGGCGGCGGTTATGATAAGCATGGTTATTATCGGTAAAACCTTTAGCCGGTATATCAATACCTTAAATATCCTGGCGATATCAGCTTTTCTATTGTTGCTTTATGATCCGTTCTTCATTACCGATGTCGGTTTCCAGTTATCTTATTTGGCTGTAACGGGTTTAATAGTATTTCAACCGATAGTTTATAAATGGCTTACCATCAAAAATAAATGGGTGGATAAGTTATGGGCGTTATGCTCGGTATCTATTGCCGCACAGGTTATTACGTTCCCGTTGAGCGCGTTTTACTTTCACCAGTTCCCGGTTTATTTTTTGATAAGTAATTTGTTTATTATCATTCCATCCGCCGTAATAATGTATGTGGGTATCCTTTACCTGTTGGTGCCGCAACTGCCCGTTGTTTCGGCGGTTTTAGGTTACGTGTTAGAAAAGTCTATAATTATCATGAACAAGGTATTAGCCGTAATTGAACATACCCCTTTTGCCAGCATTGGCAAAATATGGTTAAATACGGGCGAGTATCTTTTAGCTTATCTTATTATCATTTGCCTGTTTTACTTTTTGTTCGACCGAAAGAAATGGCTGATAAAAGTAAGCCTTGTTGCGTTGCTGTTGTTGTGCATAAGTATCAGCTTAAAAAAAGTAAATGCTTATCAATCGGATAACATCACTTTCCTGAATCTAAAGAAACATACCGGGTTAGTATTTAAAAGCGGCGACCAGGCGATTATATTATCAGATATTAAAGCTGATGATAAAAACTTTCAATATGATATACAACCCTGCCTGGACAGCAATAAGATAGCAAATACCTTTTTATTTGATATTAAAAGCGATACAGCTAATTCATTTTTTACAAAAAGATCAAACCTTATCCGGTTTCAAAATAAACGTATCCTCATTTTTGACCCGCATTTGCAAAACAAATTGCTGCCCAAAAAGTTAAAGGTTGACTATGTTTATGTTACCGGTAACCCCAAGTCGGGCTTAGCTATGATAAATAAAAACTATGATTATCAAACATTGATCATTGATGCAACCAATACCGACCGTTTGGTAAACAGCCTGAAACAGGAGGCAGAAAAGGCGCGTATTAATTATCAAATATTAAAGCGTAACAATTCATTAAGCGTATTATCTAATTAAAAAATTGTACATTGTATTAACAAAATATAAGATCATGAATAATAAAATCTTCAAATTCGCACTTGGGCTTTCACTTACAATAGCCGCATTTACCGCAAACGCGCAAAAAAGTTATACCGAAGGAGTAATAACTTATTCAACAACTACACCTGCGGGAAGTACAGACTCCAAGATCATTTTCAGGGGTGATTCATCTGCCCAGGTTATTGTATCTGGCCCGGCAACCATTAAGCTGATTACCACAACAAAGCATAATTATTTTGCGGTTTTAGTTGACGTGCCGGTAGCTAACAATATGAAAAAAGCCGCTGTTTTAACCCCCGATGAACTAGACCAGGCCAGCGAAGATATACCTAAACTTACCTTTACACCGTCAACCGATACTAAGCAAATAGCAGGATATAACTGTAAAAAATTTACCGCTAAGGATGCTAAAAGTAATACCGATTACGAGGTATGGGTAACCAATGATATAACAGCGCCGGGTAATACCATCAGTATGCCTTTTGCCAGCACAGGTGGCTTCCCGGTAGAAGTTATATCTACCTTATCGGGACAAAAAGGTGATGTTGTTTTAAAATCAATAGTTGATCAAAAGATACCTGCGGGATCATTTGGCATCACCAAAGATTATGACCGGATAACTTATGACGAACTAAAAGCAATGCGTGGTAAATAGTCAGCGCTATAACATATTATTAAAGGCTTCTTAACATAATGGTTAAATAATTAGTTTTGCAAACCTATGTTGAGAAGCTTTTATAGTTTTATCAGGTTTTTTGTGTTCTGGCTCGTGTTCTTTATGCTGACGAGAGCTACGTTTGAGTTATACTTTTATCAGAAACTTAAAGGTGTGAGTTTTGGCGATATAGCCAGGACCTATTTATATGGTATCCGCATGGATGCTTCGTCTACGGCGTATATTGTCATCCTGCCCCTGCTTGTATTTATTATTAACTGGTTCATTCCAAACACTACCGTTAAACCTATTTGGCTAAAGGTGTACGTATGGGTTTGCCTTTTCTTTATCAGCCTTATTGCTATTGTCGATTTGGGGATATTTATGGAATGGGGCGCAAAGGTTAATTTCAGGGCGTTTGATACCCTGTATAATTCACCGTCCGAATCCATGTCATCTACAGGCTCATCGCCTATTCTGTTAAATGTATCTATCGGGTTAGGCTTATGGGTGGCCGGCATTATTTTATCAAATTATATTATTGATTATTCTTTTAAAAAACCGGTCGAAATGGTAAAAAGCAAAATGCTTTTTGCTGCTTTCCTGTTACTAATTGATTTTTTAATTCTTCGCGGTACTTTCCAGCCCATACCTATAAATCAAAGCGCAGGCTATTTTTCGGATAACCAACTTTTAGATCTTTCAGCCCAAAATACCGAATGGAACCTGGCCAATAATATTTTTGAAAATTTGAGGGCCCCTTATAACCCCTATTTATTTATGCCGCCGGCACAGGCAAAACAAATAGTAAATGAAACTTTTGCCGTTAAGAAAGATACGACCATTCATATATTAACTACCGACAAACCGAACGTGGTTATTATACAATTAGAAAGCTTTACCGCAGACCTTATCGAATCGTTAGGCGGCGAAAAAGGCGATTGCCCTAACTTTGAGAATTTTATTAAGAACGGCGTATTGTTTAACCAAATTTATTCGGCCGGCGACCGCACGGATAAGGGCATTATCGCTATTCTAAGCGGTTTCCCGTCACAAGCAATACGCACCATTGTTATTGACACGGCCAAACAACGCAAGTTACCGTCTTTGTTAACCATATTTAGGGATACCGGTTACACTACCTCCTACTTTTATGGCGGAACAAGCACCTATATGAGCTTTAACATTTATATGGCCGATCATAAAACCGACCATATAACGGATGAGAGCAGCATGAAAAAAAGCGAGATCGGCTCTACATGGGGTGCGCACGATGATGTGCTGTTTAAAAAACACGTGGCTTACTTAAGCGAACAAAAGAAGCCGTTTTTCTCCTTAATACAAACGCTGACCAATCATGAACCGTTTGTGTTGCCCGTTCCGCCTCACTTTAAAGGCAGCGATGTAGCTGACGAGTTTAGAAGTACCGCATATTTTACCGATTCATGCTTAAACGCTTATTTTGAGGATGCTAAAAAGCATGACTGGTATAAAAACACCCTCTTTATTTTAGTGGCCGATCATGGACACCGCTTACCTAAAAGCACGTCAATGGCGTATGATCCGGCAAAATATCATATCCCGCTGTTATTTTTTGGTGAGGTGATAAAACCTGAATACAGGGGGAAGCAGATAAGCAAACTGGGTAACCAAACAGATATTGCAACTACCCTGCTTGCACAACTTAACCTGCCGCATCAGCGGTTTAAATGGTCAAAGGACCTGTTAAATCCATACAGTAACGAATTTGCTTTTTTTGACTGGGATAACGGTTTTGGCTATATGACGCCGCAACAATCGGTTTCTTATGATAATTCAGGGCAGAAGATGATCTATACCAAAAACAAACAAGCTAATAAAAGCCTGACTGATAAAACTTTGCTTTATGGCAAGGCTTTTATGCAGGAAATTTTTACGGAGTATTTGGGGTATTAGTGAGGTGTTGTAAGGGTTGTAGAAGTTTAAACCCATTGCCTGTGTCCTCACAGGCAATTACCTGAAAGATGCCTGTGAGGACACAGGCATCGGGCGGATGATTAATTAATTTCCCTACCCAAAGCAACCACCCAATCATTAAACAACCGTGTTTCCATTTCGACCGCTTTATCCGCGTGTAGTTGCCATACCGGGGAAAAACCTTTTAATTGGTTGATCATCTCTTCCAAATGCCCTTCCTCTTCTAAAATTATTGACTTTACGTTTATTTTGCTATTAGCATTATCCAATGCGTCCTGGTAAATGGGGTAAAGCTCATCGGCACGCACTTCAATAGCATAGGTAACTAACAAATAAGCGGCAAAGCGTAGCTCCCGGCCTGTAAGCTTTAAAGTGGTTTTTAAGTAACGGCATACCTCCACGTCAAGCATGTTTAAATAGTATTTGCTGTAGTTTGCCGCTACCAGGTATTCATCGGCATAGGTTGGACAAAGTCCCTCACCTGTTTTTTCAATCTGCTTTTTTAGGTAGAACGCATGGCGGTGCTCTTCGGCAGCGTGTTTTAATATAATATAAGTAACCGTAACCGGGTCTTCACTTGCAGATATTTTACGCGCACCCGTGTTTTCCATTAATGACAAGGTGTTTAACCAGCGCGCGTGCAATTCGTTATTGGCAATTATCGTAGGTAGTATAATATTTAATTTCATGGCTGTTATTTTGATTACACTGATTATGTTTGATTGCACCGATCCATCAGTGTAATCAAAATAAAATCTGTGAAATCATTTTATTTATATTTCATCAAGCGCTTGCTCAATTTTGCTGTAAATGTAATTCAACTCATCGTTGGTAATGCAATATGGCGGTAAAATGTAAACAATGTTTCCAAGCGGACGTAAAATGATACCCGCCTCTAAAAAATAGTTGTACAATTTATCACGCAGCGAATTGAAATAAGAGGTATTGCTACCGGTTTCCCACTCCATAGCCAATATAGTACCGGTTTGGCGGGTGGTTTTTATTTTAGGGTGATGTTTTATTTTTAAAGCAAACTGTTGATGATGTTCTTCTATCCGCTTTATATTTTCTGTTGTCGCTTCATCTAAAAACAAATCCATACTTGCCAATGCGGCCGCGCAAGCCACCGGGTTTGCAGTAAACGAATGGCCATGAAAAAGTGTTTTTAGTCGGTCGTCAGATAAAAAAGCATCAAATATCTGTTGTGTGCAGGTTGTTAATCCCAAAGCCATGGTGCCACCGGTAAGCCCTTTTGAAAAGCACATAATGTCCGGTTGCTGGGTTAGGTGGTCGCATGCAAAACGTTTGCCTGTCCGCCCAAAACCGGTGAATACCTCATCAGCTATTAACAGTACATTCTCGTTGCGGCAATGAGCCATTAACTCGTCCAGGTATTGAGCTTCATACATCAGCATACCTCCTGCCCCCTGTACTAATGGTTCAAAAATAAAACAAGCTAATTCTGATTGGAGATTTGAGATTTGAGATTTGAGATTTTGAACATTTTCCTGATTTGGCAGATCAATAAACTCTACTTCAAATAATAACGAATCGAAAGCCGCGGTAAAAGCGCTGCGTCCGCTAACCGCCATCGCTCCGAACGTATCGCCATGATAGGCATTTTTAAAGCCCAGTATCTTAGTTCGGGTTTTGCCCTGGTTGTGCCAGTATTGCAGGCACATTTTTATAGCTACTTCCGTGGCTGTTGAGCCGTTGTCCGAATAAAATGCTTTTTGTTGGTTATTGGGTAATATCGCCAATAATCTTTCTGCCAGTTCTATTGCACCCTCGTGGGTAAAACCGGCAAATATTACATGCTCTAATTTGGTTAGCTGCTCCGCTACTTTTTTTGCGATATAAGGATGCGAATGCCCGTGTATATTAACCCACCAGGATGATACCGCATCAATGTATTTCTTACCGTTCTCATCATACACGCACGCACCTTCTCCTCTTACAATAGGAACCGGTGGTGATGCAGTCTGCATTTGGGTATACGGATGCCATATAACTTTTAAATCCCTATCTGTCAAACTCATATCTGCGTTATTAAAAGTTTTGCTACATGCTGATCTGTTGGAAAAGTAAAATCTTCGGGCCGCAGATCCGTTACCTTCACCCATCTAAAGGATTGCAGCACCTCGCCTTCCCCATCAAAATCAAATGGTTTGGTTTTTATTACTATGTCCAGTTTTGAAATGACCTTAACAGTATAATAAACACTAATAATTTGCGAATCGTTAAATGCCGATTTCACAAAAAAATCAGTAGTGTAAAAATGATTGAGAATTACTATTCGGGTATTACACTCTTCTATAAACTCGCGCTTTAAGCCCTCGGTCAATCCCTCGCCATACTCTAATCCTCCGCCGGGGAATTTGGTGAAATCTATGCCGTACTCGTGCTCATCGCTTAACAATATTTCATTGTCATCGTTTATAAGCAAACCATATACGCGTACATTAAAATAAGACATTATTCAAAATGTTTTTTATTACGGATAACCCTGTCCATCGTCCACTCGATAGTTTCATTTTTAGGCTCCGACCGAATTGGGCAATTGGGCATACTACAATAATGACAACAATAAGGTAAACAGGGATCGGCATGAATAAACAACTCGGTTTTGGTTACCTGGTTATTGATCAATTTATCAACTAAAGATACTTCTTCGTGCACCCGGTTAAGGTCGAAATAGTTAGGCAAGGTTAAATGGCAGTCTATGTGTAATTCATTTCCGTACTTTTGTGCGCGGAAATTATGTATATCTATCCATTCATCTTTTCGGTTAGCATTTAAAACCTTTATCACGTCCGTCACTACCTTAAAATCGGTTTCGTCCATTAACCCTCCTACCGACCGCCGCACCAATTTATAACAGGTATATAAGATATATAAAGCCACAAATATGGATAACAGGCTATCCAACAACAGTATTTTAGTAAAATGGATTAGCAACAAACCAATTACCAGGCCGGCACTGGTGATCATATCGGTTAGTAAGTGCCGGCCATCAGCTTCGATAGTTATAGATGGCAGGGATTTACCCTTGCTTACCATATAATAGCCTAAGCCACCGTTCACAATACCTGTAGCGCCTATAATTAACGCACCCGTTAAAAGGTCATGTATGGCATTGGGATAAAATATACCATAAACAGATTTTACAAGAATGGCTAATCCGGCAAAACCGATGAGCATCCCTTCAATAAAAACAGAAAAGAACTCTACTTTGCCATGTCCATACGGATGATTTTCATCGCGGGGTTGCGAGGATAAATAAATGCTAAAAAACGCGAATGAGCTGGCAAATACATTAACAATGCTTTCGGCTGCATCGGTTAACACAAAGTTTGATGCCGTTAAAACGTACGCTCCAAACTTTGCGATCATCAGGATTATACCGGTGACCAGTGAAATTAAAATTATTCTTTTCTCTTCGCGCAAAGCAGTTGGTTAAGCAGCCAAATTTAGGAATAACAACTGTATTAATGCCGTTTTGATTTTAAAATGTTCTGATAGCCCAGAGTCCGAAGTCTTGAGTCCCGGGCAATAAATTAAAGACTTAAGACTTTGAACTTTTGACTAACGACTTACTACATAATTTCTATATTTGCCGCGTTATCAATAAAAATAAAACAATGAGTGCATTAAGTAACCGAATAAATAATCTTTCCGAATCTGCTACTATAAAAATGGCCAAAATGGGCCGCGAACTGGCCGCGAAAGGCGTGGATGTAATAAGCCTTAGTTTTGGCGAGCCCGATTTTCATACGCCTGAACATATTAAAGATGCCGCTAAAAAGGCGATGGATGAAAATTATACGTACTATACGCCGGTATCCGGTTATCCTGAATTGCGTAAGGCTATTTCTAACAAGTTAAAGACTGAGAATGGCCTTGATTATGATTTCAGCCAAATAGTGGTTTCCACAGGCGCTAAACAGGCTATTGCCAATGCGGTTTTATGTTTGGTTAACCCGGGCGAAGAGGTTATTATTCCTACGCCTTATTGGGTATCTTATTCGGAAGTGGTGAAGTTGGCCGAAGGTGTAAGTGTTTTTATTGATACCACAGTTGAAGCAGAATTTAAAATTACGCCCGAACAATTAGAAGCGGCCATTACGCCTAAAACAAAGTTGTTCATGTTCTCCTCACCAAGCAACCCTACGGGCAGTGTTTACAGCAAAAGTGAGTTAGAGGGGCTGGCAAAGGTGTTTGAAAAGCATCCGCAAGTATATATCATGTCCGACGAGATATATGAACATATCAATTATGGCGATAAGCACGAATCAATAGCCCAGTTTGACAGCATAAAGGATAGGGTTATTATTATAAATGGTTTTTCAAAATCATACGCCATGACCGGCTGGCGCATAGGTTACTCGGCATCGAGCAAGGAACTGGCAACTGCTTTTGATAAAATGCAGGGGCAGATCACATCAGGCACCTGCTCAATTACCCAGCGTGCAGGTGTTGCCGCTTACGAGGGCGGACTGGAAACGGTATTGGCCATGCGCGAACAATTTAAAAAACGCCGCGACCTGGTTTACGGCTTATTAAAAGATATTGACGGTTTAAAAGTAAACCTTCCCGACGGCGCGTTTTACTTCTTCCCTAACGTAACCTCGTTTTTTGGCAAAAGCTATAATGGCAAAACCATTAATGATGCCGACGAGCTAAGCATTTACCTGCTGGAAGAAGCCCATGTTGCCACCGTAGGCGGCGACTCATTTGGCGATACCAAATCTATCCGTATATCTTATGCCGCGGCAGAGGATAAATTGATTGAAGCAATGAAACGAATAAAAGAAGCTTTGGGGAAATTGAAGTAAAGAGATTAGTGGTTGGTGATTAGCCTAAATCTCTAATCACTTACTCTATTTTATAAATTCAAACAAGTTTACATTTAAACGTTTTAACACGCTCATATCCTGTGTGATGATCTCGGCATCTCTCCTCATCCAGCTTTTTAGCTGAACGGAGTTTTTGCCATAGGTTAGGTCATTTCCACTTTTCCTGTTTGTAAGGATAAACGATTTTGCCAATTTTTATTGATCGGCCCTTCCCGGTGCTATGGTTATTTTTTGCGTTGCGACACCAAAATGCCCCTGCATATCGGTGCCCTCAATCACCACAGTATAGTTAGCTGGTTTATCGGCAGCATAAAAAGATAGTTTCGCATTGCCTTTTTCATCGGTAACCAAATTAGGTTCCCAATAGATGGTGGAGCGCAGATCGGGCCGGGGGGTGTTTTTATTTTTTATATCGTATTTAGGGGAGTAAAATTGCCTGGGCAGTTGCATAAACGGCGGGCGGTAGGCCATATCGCCTAATGATGTTGCCGTGTAATTCCCGTGACCGCTGCGGGTAGTGATCACTATAAATTCGTGGATCCCTCTGTTTAATGTGATACTTTTTACATCATCGGCGCCTAAGGTGTTTAAAAATTCCTTCATACGTATATAGGATGGCGGATTCTCACCAAGATGATCGGGTATCGTCATTGGATTTGATACACTTTGTCCATCGACAATAATATCCGCTATCAACATATATCCATTTGTAAATTGAATACTTGGATGCATTTTAGAACGCGTATTAATTTCCGTACTATAAATATGCGACTCGGTCAAACCCGGTATCTTTTTATACAAAAGATCCATCAGGCTCATTTTTTTTGCGGCAATTAATTCTTGTTCATCAATGGCCATTAATTCTACTGCAAACTCACTTCCAATAGGGACAATATTACGTTGCGCGTTTATATCTACCTGTTTTAATAATTTGTTGCCAGAAGACGGTACGAAATCGTCAGCCAGCTGGCTGCGCTGGCTGGCTTTATTAATATAATTGATCAGGCTGGTATCAGCGTTCAGGTTCCAGGGCATGGCACGCGGCAAGCCTGTTAACGGTCTGTCAGTTGGTTTAAATTCATCAACCACAATTTCGGCCGTTGCGGTTTTTTCACGCTTATTGTGCAATTTTAACAGGTAAGCAACGGTATCAATAAATGGCAAATTGCGGAAGGCGAACCGGCCTTCCTTATCGCTCACCGTATCCTGAAAAAAGGGGTACTTGCCGGTAGCTAATAATTCTACCTTTAAACCCGCGGCCGGCTTACCAAAAAGATTCTTTAATTTACCGCTTACACTGACATCCGGTTCGGGCTGATACGCCGGGGCAGGGACCGGCTTATTAATTTCGCTCCAGTCAAAGCCCTGCCAGGCCTGGGTCAACAGCAGGTTATCCAGCGCTTTTTCCTTTAACTTTTCATCGCCCTTTTCAAAGTACCAGGCGGGGTTTTCTATATTTCCCTTTATTTCTGATGTCAACAGCATGTGGCTTTGCAAATTATCCGGCTGCAGCGCATCTTTAATTTGTGTATCATCTGTCACCGATATGGAAAAATTAGCTTGTACCGGCCCCTCGTTACTATTTGTTGCCTTTAAATTGATTGTGATGCTGTCTTTAGGTGCGTAAGCAGTTTTAGCTGGTGTTGCTGTGACCTTTAAACCGTCATGCCGGTTTATAAATACACTGCGATGGTTAAGCGGCTTTTGATCAGGCCCCAATACCATGATATCAAGTATTCCCGTAGGGAACTGGCTTGTGGCTATCCGGGTGTTAAAAAAGCCTTCGCCGTTAAGCGTAAATGCCGAGCCAAAATACACCCGACTGGCCGACTGCGCAATAAGGGTATAATGTTTATCACCGGCCGCATTAGCAGTAATATAAACATACAATTCATCGGCGTTTGATGTACCATTTACCCTCAGCGAAATTCCCTGGCCCGATGCCGGCGGCAATGCATAATATTTTTCTTTTCCATTCGCAAAAATTTTAGCCCGGTAAGTTTCGCCGGGCCGGGGCACCAGCACAAAACTACCCATGCCGTTATGCACACTTTGCAAACTGGCCGCCTCCTGGCCCTTGCTGTCTATAACTATCCCCTTAACATCACGGCTTAGGCCGTCTTCGCCAATGGCTTTAAATCCAACGCGGTTATAAACACCAGCTATTAGACTACCGCCTTCCGGCATAAACTGCAAATCAATATCGCCGCTGCTGCCCGAGGGATAAAACGGGAAGCTGATATGCTGTGTTTTATCGTTAACATCATCAACAGCTATGCTAAGCGCACGTTTATTTACTTTTGGCGGCAATGTAAAAGCGCCGGTTAGTGTTCCGTCCGCGCCAGTGTTCATCTCGCTCTTTAATATGACTTTGGCGTCATCTAAAACCTTAATATTCACTGCACGGGCCATAATGGGCAACCCCTTGGAATCGTTAAAGCGCATGGCAAGGATGATACGTCCGGTGTCGGTATTTATATTGCGCAGGTGCTGCTCGGTAAGCAGCCAGGTTTTGCCGCCAAGTTTGCCGATATAAAATTGCTTATAAAAAAAATATTCGCTGCCAAAGTTTTGCAGCCAGTTGGTATAAGCCCTGATGGTATAGCTGCCTTCGGGCACTTTTTTTTCATCAAGTGCAAAATATCCCTGCGCCAGTCCGCTGACTACCGGCACTACCAACCGCTGCACCAGCTGGCCGCCGCCATTCAGCAATTCCACATAAATTTTAGCACTATATGCGGATGCCTTCAGATCGCCGGCCTGCAACACATAGGCTTTAAACCAGGCCGTATCTCCTGCCGCATAATAAGGTTTATCAAAATGCAGGTAAAGTTTTTCGGGGGTGTAGGCTTTTTGCCGGGCATCGGCTTTATCCAATAGTTTTTTTATTATGGTGCTATCGGCACGCGGTTGCGCGCCAAGATAACCGGCAGAAAGGGTAGCAAAAAATACGATAAAAAATATCCGACTAACGCTGTATTGCTGTTTCATAGTTAAATAAGCCAATAGAAATTCTAAATATTCTTAATTATTTAACAGGAAACAAGATAAGCATTTCACATTGTTTTATTTTACCACATAAGTAAAAGTTTTACGTACCAGCCCGCCATTTGTATCCATACCTTCCAGCGTTACTTTATAATTACCCATACCATCTGCATTGAAATAGCTAAACGTGGCATGGCCCTGTGCATCTGTTATAATATCAGGGTTCCAGTAAATGGTAGAGCGCAGGTCGGCCATTTGGTTTTTTGCAGGCGCATCGTATTGTGGCGAGTAGAATTGTTTGGTAGCCGAATAGCCTTGAGGAGTGTAATGTGCTTTATTGAAAGAATTGTCTATAGGAGTAGCCTCATCGCCACGCTTGGTAGTAATAATAATTACACCGTGTGAACCATCACTCCCGTAAACTGTTGTATTACCACCTGTTGTTAAAATTTCAACACCTGCGATGTCGTAAGGGGATAGCTGTAAAATCATAGCCCCGTCTACCGGCGTACCATCCAAAAGAACCAGCATTGGTTTGGGGCCACCTCTTAATGAATGTTGAGTTCGTATCAGATATATATTGTTGTTTTTTATTTCGATACCCGGCAAATTATAGAAAGCATACAACAAATTTGAATATTGTTGCAGCTTATCCGGTTTGATCACAATATCCGCCATCCCGGGCGAAAGGTTAGCAGAATGAGGTATAGTATGTTCCTCATAGTAATTTGTTTTTGCTTGTATTTTTACCTCCTTTAACGCAATGGCACTTTTGAATAACCCAAATTTGTCCAGTTCATCAAACTCGGACTGGGTAGATCTCAGGTAATCAGCTAAACCTGCATTTGTAACAGTATAAGCATCATGTGCGGCTGCGTAGGTTAAATGCGGTTTTTGGTCGATAGTGATTTTGATATTGAAAGTGGCGTTATTTTTTGCATTGGCAGCCCTGACTACAATTTTGGCGCTGTCGGGGAAATTAAGATTATCAAATACATAATGGCCGTTCTCATCGGCTACCGTATCTATAATAATAGGCAGACCGCCGGTTTTCGCAAATAAGGTCACCTTTCCTTTGGGCACCGGCTTATTGCTCATGGTGGTGATATTGCCGCTCACAGTTAGGCTTTGCTCGTGCGGGTATTTCAATTCGGGGAACTTGTTGTTTTGCAGGTCGGCCCAACTAAAACGTCGCCAGCCCTGGGTTAACAGCAGTTCGTCCAAATATTTACTCCGGTTAAGATTTTGCGGATTAAAATAATAATTAGGTTGCTCGATGTAGCCTTTAATGTCTGAAGTAAGCAGCAGGTTGGAAAGGATACTGGTTTCGTCGTCTTCATTTTGCTTTACTTTGCCCTCATCGGTTACCGCTACCGAGAAGCTGCCGATTGCCGGATCTCCGTTGGCATCGGTTACAGTTAGGTCTAAGTTTACCTTATCCCGTTTATTATACCCGGCTTTATCGGTTTTTATTCCGGCAGTCAAACCATCATTATGGTCAATAAATACCAGCCGCTCGGCTATGGGGGCCATATCGGGGGTAAAAAGCGTGAACTGGCTGATACCGGTTTGGAATTTCTTTGCAGATATATAACTTACATTGCTGCCTTTTTCCAGTTTAATTTTGGCGGCAAACTGCACACGGCCGTTGCATTGGGCTACCAGGGCCGCTTCGCGGCCGTTGGTTAGGTTGGGACTGGCGGATATTCTGACAGATAAACTATCCTTACCCACATGGTTCACGTTCAGCACATAACCGCTGGCATCTGCTTTTGGTAGGGTATAACGCTTTTCGGATCCGTCCTCGTGCTTGATTACTGCTATATAGCTTTTGCCTTGTATGGGCTGCAGACCAAAAACACCCATACCGGCATGTTCCGATTTAAACTCTGCTACATGCTCACTGCTCCCCTCTTCGATTATATAGCCGCTAATGTTCTCGCCCAGGCCATCGGGCTTTACCGCTTTAAAACCAATTTTTGTGCGGATACCCGAAACAAAATGTCCCCCCTCGGGGAAGAACTGCACATCAGCAACTGTGGCTAATGGATGTATGGCAAAATTTTGCGTGATGCTGCGATAGCCTGGTTTTATTAAAGCGGTAGTGACTACAAGCGGCGTGGTTTTATATTCATTTTTAATGATATTGCTCAATATAAGCCTGCCGTTGAGGTCGGTTAAAGTTTTTCCAGAGGCCAATGTTTTGCCCCCGGCTTGCAGGGCATAAGTAACCGGCTGGTTAGCGTAGGGACCGCCATTGTCGGTATAAGTTATTTGGGCATTCAATTGCCTGCCCTGTTCTGTTTCGTTGAATTTAGTTTCAATTGTGCCGCTTACCGCGTCGTGCAGGGCATTCACCAATGTAATGTCTTTCTTAAAAAAGTATTCGCTGCCAAAGTTCTGCATCCATTTGGTGTAGGCATATATATGGTAATTTCCTGCGGTGAGCAGCGAATCGTTTAAATGCAGGTTGCCGCTGGCCAGGCCGTTCTCTACCGGCAGCAGCAGCGTTTGCCGCACCGAGTCCCGGTCGTCAAGCAAGTCGACATAAAGTATCTTGCTTTGATTGGATAGTAAATTCCTTTCCGCGTTAACTACATAGGCTTTGAACCAAACATCCTCGCCTACGCTGTAGTAAGGCTTATCGGTCTGCAGGTGGATCTTTTCCTGGGGATAGTCGTTTCGCAGTTTATCCAGGTTGGCTAACAGGGTCTCGAATGTTCCATCGTTACGCGCAAAGCCAAACAGACTGACAACAATGATCAGTGCCAAAAGTAATTTGAATAACGATCTTTTCATCGATAAGGATTATATATAAATATACGATATTTATATATAACTAAAAATCTGCTGTTGATTTCAACAGCAGATTTTTACAATTTTAAGAGCCACTTTTTTGATTGGCGCCCGGCTATTACTCACCCTGTGAGCTGAAGAGGAAAAAAGGTTATTTTATGTTAACCCTACTGAGTTACAAACAACTGATTGTCAATTAATTGACGAAATAAATTCTGAATTGTGTTAAGTTATGTTAACCCATTTTACCCCTTATCCCAACACCCATACCCCTCGCTTCGTTGCGCAGGTAGCAGGTGTTTTAAGGATGCTACTTATCCAGCTTCTACCCTATCCTCCTCCTTCCCTTAATGTTAGGGGAAGGTATCGCACGGGGCCGAAGGGATCGCGGGCGAACCGATCTTTCTATTTATCCAGTTTCTTTGGTTTTGGCCGCAGGTCAAACATCCTTGATATGGTGAAACCCAAACGGTACTGCCCGCGAGAAAAACGGTTTTGTGAATTGCTTAAAAAGTTGATCTCGTTAACGGCATTTGCATTGGTTATGTTTAGTGTGAATACGTGACCGCCGGTTTCCACCTCGTAACCTATACCCAGCGGGTCTTGAAAATTAAAGTTATTATCCCTGAAGCTGGAGAAGGTATGCGCATAATCTACTATAAAGCCCATGTGCCTGTTTAACGCTATCCGCGCTGCAGCCTGGACCGCGAAAAAATCTTTCTCGCTGCCTGGTAAGTTTGGATAAGCTGTATTGTTGGCGACAAAGGTTGGGCTTACCTGGAAGTTGAAGTCTTTAGAGAACTTGCGGGCAAAAATAACCTGTCCCAACCTGGAGATGCGGCTGTCAAATGTGGTAAATGATTGGTATGGACGCACACCGGTTTGGCCCAAAATAGTTATTGCCAATGGCGTGGCATCATCACTTGTTTGATGCACAAGGGCATACTTTAGTTCCAGCTGAATTAATTGCCCTATGGTGCTGCGGCCAAAATCAACCGTCAAATTATCAGTGATACCGTATTCAAAGCCGATGTAAACATCATTAACACGATCAATACCAAAGTCTGTTTCGGGGCCGCCGTTTTTACCGGCAATATCACCAAAGCGGTGAATCACCTGGAAATTGAGGTTCCCTTTTTTTATGGTCTCGGTAGTTTGCGATAAAACCAGCCTGGTTGATTTGGATATCATCACATTGCCCGGTTTGTCGCCTGTATTCATGGCGTTCATTAATGAATCGGCAGATGAGGCTGCGGTTTTTTGCTGGGCTTTTAAGCCGATGCTTGCTGTAAGCAGGGCTATTATAATTATGGGGCTTTTAAATGGTAATTTCATGGTATACTATTTAGTTGTGAGTTTTAATTGCTTTACTATTTGCTGTAAACAGCCGTCACATTCATTTGAATACTCTCGGCAATGTTGTGAAAAACTATTTTGGGAATGTCAATATGATGGTCGGCGCATTTCACCATAAATTCCGATGTCATCGTGATCACACCGTTATTGATGCTGATCTTTCCGGGAATGGTGCGGGTTTGGTTAACTCCATGCACATTCAGGTCCCCAACGGCAGTCACCGGGAAAGTTCCGTTTTTTGTTACATCAATATGCTCCTGTATCTTACCATCAAAGGTTGCTGTGGGGTATTTGTCGCTCTCCATGTAATCCGAGTTAAAATGCTCCTGCATCAATGATTTGGGGAATTTAAAGGTATTGATGCTTACCCTGAATTTCAGTCCACCAGTGGAAGGGGTAAAAACTGATGTTCCGGATGATGATGTTGCCGAAATGTTCTCTATAGGCGCCTCTGAATAGAGGGTAATAGTTGCGTTTTTACAGGCATAGAGATCCTGCCCTGCCTGGTTGGTGATGCTCATCCAGGCAAGTAAAATAATTACTATGTTTTTCATATGTTATGGTTTTCTAAGCGAATTTATATTCCAGTTTAGCCCGACAGCCACTCCTGCTGTTTGCAGCCTTACCTGGCTGTACCCTATGCTTGTTAATGGAAGTTTCATGTATGGAGTTATACTTAAACCAAATTTTGAATTAACCTGCCGCTGGTAACTGGCCTGTAAATTCATTATCCCAAAGAAATATTTACCCGAAGGTGGCGCTGTGAAAGCCACGGGGCCTTTTGTGGTTGGGTCGGCATAATAATACTGATAACTTTCATGCATCATGATATAGGAAGACAAGCCTGTGCCTATACTGAATTTGTTTTTATGTTTATTATATAGTTGATAGTCAATATTGATAGGAATATCTAAAACACGGCAGTCCGCTTCGATCTGGGATGGGTCGGTTTTAAATTTGTAGGTTGTATGATAATTTGTAATATCTGTATTATATGGTTTTACCGAATAATTAGCACCGGTAGTAACAGTTAACCTATTAAATATCCCTGCAGAAAATAATAAACCCACATTAGTACCCGATTTGGCATCACCAAGTGAATTAGCGCCGTTTAGTTCGGAAGCGCCAAGAAAAGTTAAAGCAAGCTGAGGGTGTTTTACAAACCCGAGCTTAGTTAAACCGTTATCTTTACCCTTATCAGTTTTTGTTAAATCAGGTTGATAAGGATGACGAACAATATCTTTGGAGTCAATAGCAGCTAAAACAACGCGTTGATTATTATTCGTGGCTTCATCCAATAATGAATTTGAATTAACAGCTACTAAGGTCACGGTAGGCCTCACATTATCACGGGTTTCAATAACAGCGCCGTTATTAATTTCGTTTACACCCGGCGTGTTAACGGCGAGATTATTATTATTATTATTATTATTACCGGCCGATGTAACGGTTGGTATGCCATTAGTTTTAGTATAGCTCTTAATGGCCAATGTCTTCTTTGTTGTAATACCGTTTGTACTGCCCTGTACAACCTGATGTGTACTTGCAACTACCTGGTCAACACCGGCGGAAACTGTACCCTTGTTCTCATTAGTCTTATTATTTGAAGCTACCGGGTTTAAACCGCTATTTGCTTGTTCATGAATAATAGTTGCCTGTTGCTTTTGCTTATCATTCTTCACCACTTGTGGTTTGAATAACAACCATCCAAAAAATATCAATAATGCGGCAGCACTGCTTAAAATTGGCAACCAAAAAACAATGGCCGGCCGTTTTTTAGGCTTATCCAGCATTTGTTCAAGGGCATCCCAATCATCTTCAAGGTAACCGGTGTTGTAAACCGGGTCCGCAAGGTTGTTTTTGAAAAGATCGTCTAAATCTTTATCTTTTTCTTTTTTCATTCTCTAATACCATTATTATAAAACACCGGTTTAATAGCTACCGAGTTGATAGCCACGGTCGATGTATAATCTATATCTCCGTTATAACTGTTTGCCTTTATATCGGCATCCAGTATCATTTGTTTTAATTTTTGCCTCGCCTTAAAAAGGTTCGATTTTGATGTTCCGGCGTTAATGTTCAACATCTCCCCTATTTCATCATGCGAATAACCATCAATGGCGAAAAGGTTAAATACGGTACGGTAAGCCTGTGGTAGCCTTTGCACCATCGCTAACAGATCGTTATAGTTCAGGTTCTTATCTGTATAATCACCATCGCTAAGGTGTTCGGCAGTTTCAATATCTTCGGTATAAGCCATTTTAAGGTTGGCCCGGTAATAATCAATAGAAACATTCATCATTATCTTGCCAAGCCAGGCTTTAAATGGCCTGCCTGCATCGTAACGGTCTATATTTTTAAAGACTTTAAAAAAGCCCTGGTTCATCACCTCAGCAGCTTCATCGCGGTTACCGGCATAGCGCAAACATATAGCCATAGAGAAGCCGTAAAACGCCTTATAGAGCATTTTCTGGCACTTCCTGTCCTGTTGTACGCAGCCTTGTATCAGTTGATGTAACTCTTCTTCGCCCATATTGGGATTATAGCCTGTTTACTAATCTTTTTACCCCGCTTATCTTTTCGCCTTATATTTCACTATCACGGTATTTTGGGCAAAAAGGTTGCCTTAAAGCACAAAATTAACGCAAATAGCTGATAATCAATCAATAATTTTACTAATTATACTACACTTATTTGGATAGACCTATTGGGCATGGAAATTTATAAAAATTTATTACGATAAGGCAACCTTTTGCTGTTTTTGCCCGTGATGATGGTATAAAAGATACCGGGGCGTCCCTAATTGTGCCGGTATATTGCTACCGGATATTACTAAAATTGTATTTAAAATGATCCCTGTCTCTGTTGTTATTATCACTAAAAACGAAGCGGAATATATAGCTGATTGCCTAAAAATGGCTAAGCTGATAACTGATGATATTGTTATTATTGATAATGGCAGTACCGACGATACTTTGCAAATAGCTGCTAAATACGGATGCAGGGTATATCAATATTCCTGGGATGGATATGGCGCCAATAAAAATAAAGGTATTGAATTAGCTAACTATGATTGGATATTGAGCATTGATGCTGATGAGGTACCGGATATAGAATTAATTAATTCTTTACATAACCTATGGCTCCGCAATACCGAAATGGTATACGACATTAAATTCAGGTCATACTTTGGCGAGAAACGCATACGGTTTGGTACCTGGGGACGCGACCATCATATACGGCTGTTTAACCGCACGGTTGTAAAATGGTCTGAGCCAATGGTGCATGAAACATTAATACTGCCAAAGCAGATAAGGAAAGAAACATTAAAAGGTTATTTTCATCATCACTCTGTTAAGGATACCGGTGAGTGCAATAGTAAAGCTGTTTATTATGCAAAATTAAGCGCCGAAAAATATTTTCAATCCGGCAAAAGGGCAAACATGGTTAACTTATACCTCTCGCCTCTTTTCGTCTTTATTAAAAACTATATATTGCTTTTAGGTTTTTTAGATGGCAAGGAGGGGTGGAATATTGCAAAAACCACCTATAAAAACCGATGGCTTAAATATCATTACTTAAGCCGTTTAGAACATAATTATAAAAACAAACCGGTCATAAAAAGTAATTTTGCTGTTGATATTGAATTTCAATAACAATAAGTACCTTTCGGGTAAATGAAAAAAAGCCTGGTACAAAATCTTTCGGTAAATGCCCTTCAGCTCCTGCTTAACCAGCTATTCGGATTAATTATATTTTACATACTTTCTACCGGTCTTGATAAGAACAACTTCGGGCAAATCAACCTCGCTTTAGCGGTATTGCTTGCCGCATTTAACATCTTGTCGTTAGGTATTGATCAGCTTATTATAAAAAGAATAGCTTCAGGTCAACCGGTTCAAACCACACTTTCCCTTTATATCTTCCATGTACTTATTGCCGGCCTTTTTTTTTACGGGGTTTTATTATTCGGCAAGTTATTAATTCCCCATGCCGGTGACACTTATAACCTTATACTATTACTTGGTATAGGTAAGCTGATGATATTTTTTTCAACTCCGTTTAAACAGGTAGCCAACGGAATGGAGCGGTTTAAGTTGCTGGCCTACATGTCTGTCATCTCTAACCTTATCCGCTGTGTATGCTTATTGATTTTTGCATTATCGCATACAATAGCTATACACACCATCATTATTATATTTATAGCCGGGGATATAGCCGAATTGCTTGTTTGCATTTACCTGTTTAAACGTTCCATAAATACACCGTTAATTTTCAATTGGGATAAAGTAAACTATATTAAACTGCTGCGCGAATCTATACCACAAACGGGGGTAGTATTAATCACCTCAGCATTGGCGCGATTTGACTGGATATTTATTGGCATATTCTTATCGGCTGTAAAACTGGCCGAATATAGTTTTGCCTATAAGGTTTTTGAAATGGCTACCCTACCCCTTTTGGCTGTTGCCCCGATACTTATACCGCTATTTACAAAATTGTTTCAGCAGCAAACTATTAATACCGCTAACCTTAAATTTTTGATCAGGATGGAGATGGTTATAGCTGCTTTTATTGTACTGCTGCTAAACATTTGCTGGGCGCCCGTTATTGATGGTTTGACAGCAGGCAAGTACGGAGCCATAAATGTTAAAACCATATTTATCTTATCGCTATGTATGCCCTTTTTATATGTAAACAATTTTTTATGGACGATATATTTTGCACAGGGCCGGTTAAAAATGATCTTATCTGCCTTTATTATCACGCTTACTGTAAATGTAGCGGGCGATTTATTGCTTATCCCGTTTTATAAAAATGAGGGTGCCGCTTTCGCATTTTTATTGTCCTGTTTAGCGCAAACAATCTTTTTCTTAAAGAAGAACGAAATAGCCGATTTAAACACTATTTGGCATTCATTGATAATTTGTACCGTATGCGCAATTTGCAGTGGTTTAGCGGATAAAACGCTGCCTCTACAAACGTGGATGGAGTTACCATTGTCTGTGTTTATTTATGTATTGTTGTTATTGGTCACAAACCAGATCCGCTTAACCGACAGGGGAAATTTAAAACAGTTGCTTAACTGGTAATTAAGTTCATTTCTGTAGCCGGTAAGGCAACCATTTCTATTTTCAGAGCGTAGGTACTAACAGGATTAATGGGAAGTATTTCCTGGGCCATGGCTAACCCCACAGGCTATTTAAACCTTGATTAATGCAATGAGTATAAATATACCCGCTTTTAATTTAAAAAGGCTAAAGAGCTATGTGGACTGGAACCTGCTGCTATTGCTCCTGCTTTTTTTAGATGTAAAATTAGCCGTAAAAATCCCCGCTATACTGCTTATCTATCTACTTCGGTTTAATTTCCGTTTTGGTTTCAGCATAAAAAACGCAAGGCTGCCCCTATTTTATCCTTTAGTCATTGTTATCGCATTGATTGACCTGATCGTCAACAAAAATTTCTTGACTCCCAATTATCCAATTGTTTTATTAACCGGGATAACATTTTGGGCAATATGTATACTGGCTATTCACCAGGTAAAGCTATCGGTTGAGCGAAATGACACCGAAGTTATCCACCGTACAATAGTGGTCTTTTTTGTTATTAATGCAGTTATTTCGCTATTAAACCTGTTTTATATTATTTTGATAACGGGGGCAATAAACCCTTATTTATACCAGGGAGAATACCAAAAATACTTTGTAAGCACCGGCGATTATATAAAGGGAATCACATTTGACACTTCGACAACCAACGCGGTTTTAAATGCCTTTGGGGTAATCTATTTTTTTACTAAAAAAAATGCGGCCATGCTGCTTATCTGTATGGCTATTTTATTACTTACAGGCAGTAATTTCACTAATGTTATCCTGTTTTTAATACTTGTATTCTTATTCATTTTTAAAAGCACCCGCGAGCAAAAAAGCCTGTTGGTTGTGTGCCTGATGTTTTTAATTGTGTTTATGGCAAAAATATCGCCGCAGAACGATGACTATTTTATTAATACATTCAAAATATTCATATATCAGAAGCCTTTTAAAAGCCCATGGCCCACAAACCCGGTACCGCTTACCCAAAGGCCTGACAGCTCCTTAACACCCGAAGAAAAGAAACAAAAAGCAGCAATGCTTTATATCGATAGCGTTCATAATTGTTATAATAAAAAGCCCGTTATTAAAACCAGCGTTGGGCCGGTTGTTGTAACCGATGCGGGTAAAATAGTATTACCTAAACCCAACCTTGATGCACCGGTATACCAAAATGTACCCACTACCCCACCGGAGCAAAAGCAACTGGCTGATTTTGTGGCTACACATAAGGGGAAATTAGCCCTTTCGGCTAAGCCCCGGCATTTTACTGCCATACCCGGAAAGGTTACTGCTATGCTGCAAACCGTTAACTTCTTCAAAAAACATCCCACTAAGATCATTACCGGCGATGGCTTGGGTAATTTTTCGTCAAAGCTTGCCTTTAGGGCTACCGGGTTGAAATTTACAGGGGGCTACCCTGCTGGGTTGATATATATAAGCCCTGAGTTCCTGGTTAATCATTTGGATATTTATCTCAACTTTTTTAGTAAGGGCGCAAGCCTTCATTCACTAACCAACAGTCCTTTTTCGGTGTATGATCAAATGTTGTCGGAATACGGCTTGTTAGGCTTGGTTATTCTTTTTGTTTTTTATTTAGGATTTTTTGCAAAGCAGTATGCCTTATTAACGTATGGGATTCCTTTGCTGGTTTTTGTGGCAGCAATTTTCTTTATTGATTACTGGTTTGAACAATTATCTGTAATGGTAATGTTTGAGTTAATGCTTTTTTTAAATATTAAGGAAGGTGAAATTTTGGCTAAAAACCCGGTTAAATAAATGGACGCTAACCCAACTATAACAGTTTTAATGCCCGCTTATAATGCCGAAAGGTATATAGGCGATGCAATAGCGTCTGTTTTACAGCAAACCTATACTGATTTTGAATTAGTAATTGTTAATGATGGCTCGACCGATGGGACTATCGCTATAATAAACAGTTTTAATGACCCGCGCATTGTTATTGTAAACCAGTGCAATAAAGGCGTTGCCGCTGCCTTAAATACCGGTCTTAAGCATTCAAAAGGTAAATACATAGCGCGGTTTGATGCGGACGACATCTGCTACCCGTATCGCCTTGAAAAACAGCTTAGCTTTTTACAGCAAAACCCGGAATACATTTTAGTCGGCAGTGATGCCGATTATATTTTAGAAGATGACGACTTTCTTTTCCACTTTCAATGTATAGCGCATACGCATGACGAGATCATGCAAAAGCTTTACTTCTATTGCCCCTTCGTCCACCCATCGGTAATGTATAAAAAAGAGAGCGTGTGTAATGCAGGTGGCTACCCTGCCGATGCACATAATTTTGAAGATTATATGTTATGGACAGCCATTGGAAAAGCAGGCAAGCTTTGCAACCTGGCCGAGCCATTGATAAAATACAGGTTAAATCCAAATTCGGTAACTATTGACGAACGGTGGCGCGGTAAACGGTTTCGTGAATTGAAGCGCAATGCTGTTATAAGCGGCGCCATTAGCGAAGAAGAGGGAAATGAAATATTAGCTATCATCAAAACACAGGATGTACGGCATATAAAAGAAAGTTCATACCATGCCTTGTGCGGCAAAAAGTTCCTGGCCAATAACTATCAGCCTCAAAAGGCGCGCGCGCACGTTAAAATAGCTATTAGTATCCGCCCCTCGCGGCTGGATAATTACTTGTTGTATACGGTAAGCTATCTGCCTCAAAAATTTATTTCGTGGTTACATCAATTAAGCCCTAACCGGTTATAAGCAGATCATGAAGGTAGCCATTATAGCAAGATCGACTCTTTATTCCGTCCCTGGCGGGGATACCGTTCAGGCTGTGCAAACTACCCGGCAATTGGTGGCAATTGGCATAGATACAGAGATACGGCTATCTAACGAAGCAATAGCTTATGCGCAATATGACCTGTTGCACTTTTTTAACATCATTCGCCCGGCTGATATGATGCGCCATATTAAAAAGGCCGGTAAGCCATATGTGGTATCCACAATTTTATGTGATTACAGCGAATATGATAAGCATCATCGTAAAGGGGGAATGGGGATGTTATTTAGCAGTTTTTCTCCTGATAGTGTTGAATACTTAAAAACCATAGGGCGGTGGCTATTGGGTAAAGACCACTTGTCAAGCGTTTCATACATCTGGAAGGGCCAGCGCAGGAGCATTATTGAAATTTTACGCGGATCTGTAATGATATTGCCCAATTCTGAATCGGAATATAGAAGGGTTACAGCGAGTTATACCAATGGCGTTAAACATTTAATAGTACCGAATGGAGTTAACCCCGAATTATTTGAATATGACCCCAATATCAACAAAGACAATAACCTGGTGTTGTGCGTAGCCCGCATAGAGGGGCTTAAAAACCAGTTAAACCTTATAAAAGCGCTGAATAATACGCAATACCAATTATTAATTATTGGCGCCCCTGCGCCAAATCAAATGGCTTATTATCAGCATTGCCGCGATACAGCAGCAGAGAATATTGTGTTCATTAACCATATCCCGCAGGATGAGTTGGTAAAATACTATCAGCAAGCTAAGGTTCATGTACTGCCCAGCTGGTTTGAAACAACGGGGCTTAGCTCGATAGAGGCAGCGTTAATGGGCTGCAATATTGTAATAACCGACAAGGGGGATGCCAAGGAATATTTTGAAAACGATGCCTTTTATTGTGATCCCGAAAAGCCCCAAAGTATTCTTGAAGCGATAGAAAAAGCCGGTGAAGCAAGCCTTAATGAGGGCCTTCGCCAAAAAATATTAAAAAAATATACGTGGAGGCAAGCAGCCTTTTATACAAAGCAAGCGTATATGCTATCAATTACGGTATGAAATTAAAAATAGCCATATTAGGTACACGCGGTATCCCCAATCATTATGGGGGGTTTGAGCATATTTCAGAATATGTTTCTGCAGGATTGGTACAACGGGGGCATTCGGTCACGGTGTATAATTCGCACAATCACCCATATACTCAAAATAGCTGGAACGGTGTACAGATAAGGCATTGTTATGATCCTGAATACCTTATTGGTACAGCAGGCCAGTTTGTATATGATCTTAATTGCATCATAGATGCCCGGAAACAAAACTTTGATGTTATTATGTTAATGGGCTATACCAGCAGCTCGGTTTGGGGCAGATTATATCCCGAAAAAAGCACCATCATAACCAATATGGATGGTTTGGAGTGGAAACGGTCAAAATATTCAAAAACCGTGCAAACGTTTTTAAAACATGCCGAAAAACTGGCGGTAAAATATAGCCAATTTTATATTTCGGACTCTATGGTCATTAAATCATACCTGCAGGACAAATATAATATCGACAGCAAATACATCCCTTACGGTGCCGATGTGTATTCGGAAATAGAACGGGAGCAATTCAATCGTTCGGAAATTGCAAAGGAGGATTACTTTTTATTAATGGCCCGTATGGAGCCAGAAAATAACATAGAAACTATTTTAGAGGGATTTAATAACAGTAACTCGCATAAAAGCTTCAAGGTTTTGGGCGATACCGGCAACCGTTTTGGAAAATATATTACGCATAAATTTAAAAATGACGACCGTATCCAGTTCAAAGGGTCAATATTCGATGCGGGTAAGGTACGGTCGTTGCAAAATAATTCATACCTGTATTTTCATGGCCACAGTGTGGGGGGTACAAATCCTTCTCTTTTAGAAGCGATGGCCAGCGAGGCCCTAATAGCAGCACATAATAATCCTTTTAATAAATCGGTATTACACGCTGATGCCTTCTATTTTTCCGACTCGAACGAGGTTAGGAACATTGTTGAAACCGTGCAGCGGAAAGAAAATGAAAAGGCTATGGTGACCAACAATCTTCATAAAATAAAGTACCAGTTTAATTGGGAAAACATAATTGATCAGTATGAAGAGTTTATGATGGAGTGTTATTACAATAATAACTATGAGAGAGTTATTCCCTGCCAGGGATAGTTTGGCCAACAAAATAAGCTATTACCATTTACTGCTTTTTTTAGCCAGCCTGCCTTTCGACCGCTTTTATAGCCATTTAATTTTAATAAGCTTTATTATACATACCTTAATTCAGTTAAGGAAACAGAACGTTAAACCAATTTTTAAATGGCGCACGCTTATCCTGCAATCTGTATTTTTTGTAACCGTCTTTAGCACATTTTATTCCATAAACAAACCGGAAGCTTACAATGAATGGGGTAAACAAATTACAATTCTGCTATTTCCCTTAATTTTTTGCCTTACAGCCATTGATCTGAAAAAATACCGGCCTGCATTATTACTTGATTTCTCGCTGGTATGCACTGCTACTATTGTTTATCTTTACTTTGATGCCTTCCGCACCATCAGGCATTACCATTTGCCGCTGTCAACTATTCTCACCACTGCATTTATTAATCATAATTTTTCGCAGCCTATTGATATGCACGCCACTTTTTTCTCTATGCAGGTGGTAATAGCGCTGGTTTATCTACTGTCGGTTTTAATTAAAGAACGCGTACTTAGCTATAAAATATTTTACGCGATCTGTGTAGCAATCCTTTTTTTGGGATTAATACAATTGTGTTCAAAATCCATCTTCTTTTGTTTATTCATTCTAATTAACCTGGCCGTTCCATTTTTTTTACTGGAAGGTAAAAGGCGAAGAAATTTCATCCTTATCTCCGCATCTGTTTCCATTTTGGCTGTAGTTGGTATATATAAATCAGATACGTTTAAGGACCGTTATATAACCGACCTGAAAACCGATCTTACCGAAGCCAGGATAGGATCTTCAGAATCACGGTTAACCCGGTGGCAGGTAACCGGCGAATTAATAGCTAAGCATCCTGTAATCGGATACGGTGCCGGCTCGGAAATTGGCTTGTTGCAGAAAGCCTTCTATGAAAAAAAATATTATGATTCCTATTTACATAAATTAAACGCGCATAGTGAATACTTAAGCTTCCTTTTAAAATCTGGAATCATAGGGTTATTCATCTACATAGCTACCTTAATAGCCGGTTTCCGGATGGCGATAAAAAGAAAAGACCTTCTTTTTTTCTCCTTTATGTTGTTGATAGCTATAATTTCCTCGTCAGAAAATATGCTGGATGTAGATAAGGGAATTATCTTTTATTCGTTTTTCTTTTCATTTTTCGTTTTCTCTGCTGGTAACAAAAAAGATACGCTAAAAGAAGTAAGTATTGCCTGATTATTTATTGTTATAAGGCAACCAATTGGTTGTTTGCTACGTCATCATCATATAGCTATTATACATATCCCCTATAATAATTAATTAAATTAAACGGTCTATTAATTGCAAAGTAATTGTGCCAGAGATCAAAGAAAACATATTAGCTACACTTGCGTATTTTGACATATTCAATTATCCGTTAACCAGTGGCGAGATATACCTGTTCCTTAAAAACAGGTGCGGCCAAAGCGAATATGAAGATGCGCTAAAATGCCTGATAGGCAGCCGGTCTATTTACCGTTTCGACCGTTTTTACAGCTTAAAGAACGATCCTACATTAATAACCCGGCGGCATGAAGGCAACAAAAAAGCTGCCGAGCTAATTAAAATAGCCGGTGGGGTAAGCGATATGCTTATCAAATTTCCTTATGTGCGCGGGATAGCTATTTCGGGTTCATTATCAAAAAATTTCGCCGATGAAAATTCGGATATTGACTTGTTTATTATTACTGCCCCAAACAGGCTCTGGATAGCCCGTACCTTAATGCATGCTTTTAAAAAATTAACCTTCCTGGTTAATAAGCAGGATTATTTTTGCATGAATTATTATATAGACGAGCAGGAATTAGAAATTGTTGAAAAAACTATATATACCGCAATAGAAATTGTTACCCTGATGCCTTTACAAGGTGATGCCCAATTTGAGCGGTTCTATTCGGCAAATGCCTGGACACGAAATTATTTGCCCAATAAAATTATGCGGGTTTCTTCTGCTAAACCTGTTAAAAATTCGTTCCTGAAAACGGTAATTGAAACCCTTTTTAATAATGGCTTTGGCAACGCTCTTGATAACTTTTTGATGAATATTACCGCAAACAGGTGGCTTAAGAAAACTACTTTAAAGAAACTGAATGCTAAGGGTAAAGTTTTGGCATTGGATGTAGATAAGCACTACGCTAAGCCTGACCCAAGAAACTTTCAAAACAAACTGCTTAGGCAATACGAAAACAAAATATCTATGCTGCTTATTGAGCCGCAAAATAGTTTGGCTCATTAACTCTCCCCGGGCATATTATCTTTTGGTATTTTACCATGCCACCAGGTAGCTAATGACGAGCCTGTAACATTCATTAAGGGCCCAAATATAGCAGATGCCAGGCCAATAGTTGCCATCCCTCCCATCAACAAAGCCAACCCGGACGCAAGGCCCGCATTTTGCATACCTACTTCCAACGATATTGTGCGGCAATCTTTTTCCTTAAAGCCCAACAACCGGCTTGACCAATAGCCCATGGTATAACCCAACACATTGTGGATAAGCACCGCTAACACCAATAACGGGCCTACCGTAAGTAAACTGTTACGCCCTGCGGCGGTAATTACAACAATGATGAGGCCAATACCCATCATGGAGATTAACGGCATTATCTTATCCAGCCATTTTACTTTACCTCTTAACAACACATGGAATAATAGTCCCGCAAAAATGGGAATTAGTACCACTTTGGTTGTATCCCACGCCATATCCCAAAAATGAACTTCTACAAACTTATTAGCTAATAACCGCATCAATAATGGTGTGAATAACGGTGCCAGTAAGGTTGATACTGCGGTAACGGCGATAGACAACGCCAGGTTTGCACGTGCGAGGTATGACATCACATTTGATGCAAGCCCGCTGGGGCAGCAGCCAACCAAAATAATTCCGGCTGCTATTTCTTTGGGGAAATGAAATACAGTAGCAATGGTAAAGCCTATCAGCGGCATTATGGTATAATGGCAAACCACGCCGACTGCAATGGTTTTGGGTGTTTTTAATACGGTGCCCAGTTCTTTTAAACTTAATTCACTACCCATCCCAAACATGATCACTTGCAACAACGGGATGATCAATTTAGATAATTTAAAATCACCTGCCTCTATAAAATATTGCGGGTAATACATGGCTAAGCTTACTGCCGCGAATATCATTGTGGTAAACGAAAAGCCCTTTAGCTTCCCGGTATTACGGAAAATGATGGTGAGGTTTAAAAAGAACAACATGAGCAACCAGCCGCCAATAGTTGTGTTGTTTAATACAGTGATAATTATATAAGCCAGCAGTAATAGTATTGCTGTTAAGTAAGTAATTCTTTTGAACATTAAGTTATAATATGATTGCTTCAGGGGCAATGCTAAGATATAAATGTTTTGATATTGTTGTAAACAAAAAAGACCGGTGGTTAACCGGTCTTAAAAATAATTAAAAAGTTTATGTCATTTCGAACGATAGTGAGAAATCTATACATATGCTTTGTCCACCATGCCTGTGTATAGATTTCTCTCCGCCAAGGGGCGGATCGAAATGACAGGGGTCTCTTATTTCTCTTTTCCTGCTTCCATGGGGTTTACACCACCGGTTGCTGCGCCACGGGCGCCACCGCCTGCTGTAGCTTGTTTAAACAGCTGGAATTTTGACGGCTCGGGTAATTTACCCCAATAGTTATTAGCTTCGTCAATATCAGCCGTTTCGCGCATGGGGTCTAATCTTATAGAAGCCACTTCCTTATCCTGGGTATAGAACTTGGTTACATGTTTCTCATTTAGCCGCCAAATTTGTGCAGGAATACGGTCCATTTGCTTGGTGCCATCTTTAAAGGTAAACTCCACAATGATCGGCATTACCAAACCGCCTTTATTACTAAAAGACAACTCATAAAAGTATTTATCTCCAAATTTTGCTTTTTCTGCTTCGCTCAATGCTTCTGGCGTAGCAGGTAAGCGTGGTGGCAGGTTCTTTAACAACAGGTCATATTTCTCTTGGCTTACACCAACCATACCACGGTCATATTTCCAGTAAAAATCATGGGTTGCAGTATCCCTGTCGGTATAAAATGATATGTTTTTATCTTCCTTGTTTCTAACTTTTGAAATATCAACAAAAGGAGGTAATAGTGGTTCGGCAACGCCCCTGGTTGCAGCAAACTGGCCTCCGCCACCACCTGCACCGCCTCTGCCGCCGCGCCCGCCACCGGTTGCAGCTATTTGGCCATTTACATCGGCTTTGGCAACTTTTACAGAATCAAGGGATATATCAACAGCATCTGTCCCATAGAACCAACCCCTCCAGAACCAGTCAAGGTCTTCACCGCTGGCATCTTCCATCGTTCTGAAAAAATCTGCCGGTGTTGGGTGTTTAAATGCCCAGCGCCTGGCATATTCCTTAAATGAATAATCAAATAATTTACGCCCCATAACGGTTTCCCGCAAAATATTTAACGCGGTTGATGGCTTTGAATAAGCATTAGGGCCAAATTGAGCAATGTTTTCAGAATTGGTCATGATAGGCTCCAACTGATCTTTAGGCAGCTTCATATAATTGATGATGGTATAAGCCGCACCGCGTTTAGTAGGATATTTATTATCCCATAACTCCTCGGTAAGGTATTCAACGAATGAATTAAGGCCTTCGTCCATCCATGTCCACTGGCGCTCATCGCTGTTTACGATCATCGGGAAAAAGTTATGTCCCACTTCGTGGATAACCACTCCGATCATGCTGTTCTTGGTACTTTCGCTATAAGTACCATCTTTTTCTGTACGGCCGTTATTAAAGCATATCATTGGATACTCCATACCGTTTGATGCCTCAACACTTTGTGCAACCGGGTAAGGATAGTTAAAAGTAAAGCTGGAATAGGTTTTTACTGTATGTGCCACTAAACGGGTAGAGTAACGGGCCCATAAATTATAAGCTTCCTTACCGTAATAGCTCATACACATTACCGTTTTTGGCCCTACTTTTTGCCCCATGCCATCCCAAACAAATTTGCGGGATGATGTCCATGCAAAATCGCGCACGTTATTGGCCTGGAAAACCCAGGTTTTTGTAGCCTTGCTTGGGCTTGTTTCTGCCTTTTTAGCTTCAGCAAGGGTTACTATCTCAACCGGTTTTGAAGCAGCTTTAGCTTTATTGTAACGGGCAAGCCTTTCGGGGCTTAAAACAGCCGCATAATTAATACATTCTCCTGTGCCGCCTACCACATGGTCGGCAGGAACCGTTAGCTGTACTTTGAAATTCCCAAATGCCAGCGCGAATTCGCCGCGGCCGGTAAACTGGTGGTTCTGCCATCCCTGGAAATCGCTGTAAACACATAAACGCGGGTACCATTGGGTCATGGTGAACAGGTAATTACCATCTTCGGGGAAATATTCGTAACCGCCACGGCCACCCTGTGCAAGGCGGTCTGATATTTTATAGTTCCAGTCCAGGTTAAATACAAACTGCTGGCCGGGTTTCAAAGCCGTAGGCAAGTCAATACGCATCATAGTTTTGTTGATGGTATAGTTCAGTTTCTTGCCTATAGCATCAGTCAACTTCGTAATGTTATCGCCGAAGCCATTATCAACATCACTAACATGGTCGCGGGTAGGAACCAGCGCTTGTATGGCAGACCCGCCGCGCGGCATTGTTGAACTGTTTTGATAATTGGCACTGTTAATAGTGCTATGCTCATTTTCATCGAGCTGTAGCCATATATAATCCAACGGGTCGGGCGAGTTGTTAAAATAAGTAATGGTTTCGCTGCCGGTAAGCCTTTGGGTTTTCTCATCAAGCGAAGCCTTGATATTATAATCTGCCCGCTGTTGCCAGTATTTGGTACCGGGGGCGCCGCTTGCCGTTCTTTGCTCATTAGGCGTGCTTAAAATGCTGCCTAACTGCTCAAACTTATTACCATGATTACTGCCGGGATTATTTTGGATATCCTGGGCGATGGCAGCTCCTGTAAAACCAAGAGCTAATGTTACAATTGTAAATATACGTTTCATACTTTACGAATTTTGTAAAAAATTATACTTTAAATTAAAGAGGGCAGTCTTTCAATAGCCATTTTGACGGCTAAGGCAAAAACACCGGAAGATATGAAAAAAATCCAATCCCGGCGTGATATTTTTAGGAAATTAAGAAACATCCAGGCGAAAATTAAAATAATGGCTACCACAAACATTTGCCCTGCCTCTAACCCTACATTAAAACCAAACAAGCCCAGACCGATGGTTTGATCCTTAGCCAGCATGATACGAATGGCATTAGCAAAGCCCATACCATGTATCAGCCCAAAACCAAGTGCCAGGTAATAGTTAATTTTTGCGCTTGCGCCTTTTTTATCTATTTGTATGATGTTATTTAACGCAGTGATAAAAATAGTGCAGGGTATTAAAAACTCCACCCATTTGCTGGAGAAGCGGATAATGTCCAGCACACTCAAGGCTAATGTTAACGAGTGGCCGATGGTAAAAGCGGTAACGAGTATTAGAACCTGCTTAATATTTTTAAAGGTATAAACAGATGCCAGCGCTAAAATAAAGAGTTGATGATCCAACGCATCCAGACTGATAATATGGTGCCATCCTAATCCAAAATAAAAAACAAAGTCTGACATATAATAAAGTAACGGTTGAAACCGTAAATTTAGCACGATTTTTAGCTTTACCAAATCCCGGTTACGTATGACGCTTTTATTCTTTAGGCCGTTATTGGTTTGTTCCCTGTTAATGGGTTTACTGCCTGTTAACAAATCGGTGCCTGTCCCCCACCCGCTTCATGTAAGTACAACAGATGTGAGCTACAACGGGCAGGACAGTAAACTCGAAGTTATATGCACCATTTTTACCGATGATTTTGAATTGGCCATTCAAAAACAATACAATAGCAAAACCGATTTGCAAAAGTCGGATATGCACAAGGCGATGGACTTGCTGGTAAAGAAGTATATAGACGAGCATTTACAGGTAAAAAGCGGGAATATAGCCTCATCGCTTAACTATCTGGGGTTCGAGTTAGATCATGAAGCCATCAACGTTTACCTTGAGTCGGAAAAGACCTCATCGCCTAAAAAAATTGATGTGGAGGTTAGCCTGCTGTACAATATTTTTGACGACCAGATCAACATTGTACACATGACCGTTAACGGCGTGCGTAAGAGCGGGAAGATAAATTACCCCGATAAAAAGATAGCTCAGGTTTTTTAGGTTCTTTTATATAGCCGGGTTCTCCGCATATTCTTTCCAAAGATCATCAACGTTTTTGCCGGTATATTGCACCCACATATCCGGTGTATATTTGCCTTCGCGCAGGGCTGCATCCAGTTTATTTACCAGTTTAGGGTCCTTGTTCTTTTCGGCCCATACCAAAAACCGGGCTGTTATTCGATAAGAGTTGGTATAGTTTTGAGTTGGTTTGAAATCTGTTAGTTTCCATCCTGATTTGACGTTGTTCACCCCGTACTCATTACGGACAAAGTCTGCAATGCCTTCTGTGAGCCATGTTAAGCCGCGACCGTTTTTATTGCCATAATTTTGAACTATGTGCATTACTTCGTGGGTAACCACATCAATATCCTCGGGATTTTTAACAAACCATGCCGGGTTAAAACGAACCACGCCATTGCCCGTTGCCGCTACGCCCTTATAGGCGGTATCTATAACAAAAGTTACCAACCGCAGAGAGTTTGGGTTGTATTCTTTCATCTCTTCGGGATATACAACAAAAAAGGCATCTATTAACTTTTGCCTGGTAACCATGCTAAACGAGGCATCTGTATTTTTAAATACCAGGGTGAGGTTGTCTTTTTTTATGGTATCTATTTTTTGGGCAAATGCGTTTATGCCGGCAAATAATAAAAACAAGAGAAAGAATTGTTTTTTCATGGTCGAGTTCAGTTATAATTACAATAATACTAAAAAGCCCCTGCAAAGTTATTGCAGGGACCTCCAAAAATAAAAATTAAGCTTATTTGTTTACAATCCAAATCCATAGGCTATACGTAAACCTACCAGGCCGTAGCTATTGCCCTGTCCCGAAAAGTTTTCATAACGCGCGTTTATATCCCACGTTTTGTTGGCCCAGCCTAAACCCGGTGAAAGGAGCAGCTTGGTATTACCACCACTTACGGTTTCAAAACCAGCGCCTGCTTCTGCGCCAAAATAGACCTGAGGGGCAAAAAACGCCTTTATACCTAATTTTAAAGGTACAATACCCAGGCTGCTATATTTTAACGTGGTTGACCCGGGAACATCCTTACCAAACATATTGTAATAACCTGATGTAAGCGTCCAGTCAAAATTGCTTGACGCATCGTATTGTAAACGGGCGGTACCGCCTAATTCAAAATTTGAACCTGTGTGAGCGTTACCTGTAGGTGCGCCGGCTTCTAAACCTATCCCAAAACGCCATGGATTTACAGGCGTAGTCTGCGCTTTTACATTGTTTCCGATAAATAGTGCCCCTGCTACCAGTGCTGCGGCTACTAACTTTGTTGATTTTTTCATTGTTGTGTTATTTAGTAATAAGTAGTTATTAATATAACCCCCATTACAAATACTTTGCCACAATGAACAGTTTTGTTAATTTTAACTTAACTTATTCTACTTTAAATACGGTTCTACAGATTGAGTTATTAACAAATGTTAGCCTATTACCAACTGATTATCAGCAAATAATTTACTGATCGTTGTTAATACAAAGCGGGAATGCTTTTAAAGCCGATCTCTGTATTATGACCGGTTAATGATATATGAATTAAAATGGAATTGATTATGATCGGGTTGCTTTTGGATAGAATAAATAACAATTACGCTTTCTTTTAACATCGCAATTAATAAATAAAAAGGCTTACAAAGTACTACCTTGTAAGCCTTTTTATAATGACTAATGACTAATGACTAATCAATATCCCTTTCCGGGTCCGGTTTATACGTCTTTTCCAATTCTGCAAGGCCCTTTTTGCCGTAAGCTAATTTGGTTATCACATAATATAACACGGGTACAATAAATATTGCCAGGGATGTAGCCGCAAGCATACCACCAAATACCGTCCATCCGATTGTTCTACGTGCTACAGCGCCTGCACCTGATGCAAACACCAATGGCAATACACCCAATATAAATGCCATTGAGGTCATAATAATTGGCCGCAAACGTAATTTAACGGCCTCCAATGTCGCTCTTTCCAGTTCCATTCCCCTGTCTACCCGTTCTTTGGCAAACTCTACTATCAGGATGGCGTTCTTCGCCGCCAAGCCTATCAATGTGATGAGTCCGATCTGTGCATAAACATTATTATCCAGGTTCTTATTAAATGTCAGGAACAAAATAGCGCCAAATGCGCCCAACGGTACAGCAAGCAATACAGAGAACGGTACCGACCAGCTTTCATACAAGGCTGCTAAAAACAAGAACACAAACCCAATAGATAAGGCAAAAATGTAAATGGTTTTTGATCCGGATAGTTTTTCCTCACGGCTTAGGCCGGAGAACTCGTAGCCGAAGCCTTGCGGTAATGTTTTGGCCGCCACTTCCTCTAAAGCCTTCAGCGCGTCGCCACTACTATAGCCAGGTTTGGCCGTACCATCAATTTCAGCCGAACGGAAAAGGTTAAAATGGGTTATCAGCGGCGCGTTTTCTATCACTTTATAGCTTGTTAAAGCACTTAAAGGCACCATTGTACCGGCCTGGTTACGCACATAATATTGCCCTATATCCTGGATACTGGTGCGGTAATTGGTATCAGCCTGTGCCAATACGTGGAAGGTACGCCCATAAATAGTCAAATCGTTAATAAACGAACTTCCCATATAAACCTGCATGGTGTTATTGACATCGGCAATAGAAACCCCTAATTTTTTTGTTTTTTCCCGGTCAATGGTCAACTGGTAAGCCGGGGTATGTGCAGAAATAAAGGTAAATGCCCTGGCTATTTCGGGACGTTTATTTACTTGTGCAATAAAATTATTCAGCACCCCTTCAAAATTCTTAATATCGCCGCCTGCCTGTTTTTCTTCCAGTATAAAGGAGAATCCTGCAGAGTTACCCAAACCGGGGATAGCCGGTGGTGCAATAATATTTACAGATGCTTCCTTAAAAACAGAGAACTTTTTTTGCAGCCTGGTTATGATATGAAAAATATCATGTTCTTCACCACTGCGTTCGTCCCAGGGTTTCATCTGTATAAATATGGATGCGCTATTTGATTTTACTGCCGACGTAAGTACATTATAACCACCAAGAGCTGCATAATGATATATTTCAGGAACGCTATCCAGCATCTTCATCATTTTATGTAAAGTAGTAACGGTTCTTTCTGTTGAAGATGCTTCTGGCAGGTCATAAGTCAAATAAACACGGCCGTCATCTTCTAACGGAATAAAGCCTGTCGGTTTATTTTTAAATAACAACAGCACCCCAACAACTATACATACCAGGATGATGATGATAAATTTTGAATTCTTTATACCCTTATCAACGCCGTTGCGATATTTATTGGTAATGCGGCCAAACCAATTATTAAATACAAAGAAGAATTTATCCAGCCCTTTTGATTTATCGTCAAGTTTATGAGGTTTTAAAATAAGGGTACACAATGCCGGCGTTAATGATAAGGCTACAAAAGCCGATATTAGCACGGATATAGCTATAGTTATGGCAAATTGCTGGTAAAGCCGGCCAACTATACCGGGTATAAACCCTACTGGCACAAACACCGCTGCTAATATTAAAGCTATAGCTATAACTGGCGCGGATATATCCTGCATGGCATGTGTAGTGGCGTCTTTTGGCGACATTCCCTCCTCATCCATATAATGTTGTACGGCTTCAACCACTACAATGGCGTCATCCACCACAATACCAATGGCCAGTACAAAGCCAAACAGGGTAAGTGTGTTTATGGTAAAATGCAGCGGGATAAAGAAAATGAACGTACCAATGATGGACACCGGGATAGCAAGCACGGGTATTAAGGTAGTGCGCCAGCTTTGCAGGAATAAGAACACCACTATAATAACCAGCACAAGCGCAATAAGCAAGGTTACAACCACCTCATGTACAGAAACCCTTACTACGGTTACCGATTCGAATGGAACAACGTAATTTACATCAGTCGGGAATGACTTTTTCAATTCGTTCATCGTTTCGTAAACGTTGTCAGCAGTCTCGATCGCGTTGCTGTTTGGAGATTGATAAACCAGCAGATATGACGCTCTTTTACCATCTACAAACGAATTACCGGCATAGTTAAATTTACCCAGCTCTACCCGTGCAACATCTTTTAAATGTACTATAGCGCCGTTATTAGGTTGCGTTTTAACAATTATATTGGCAAACTCTTCGGGTTTTGAAAGCCTTCCCTGTACCAATACACTGTATTCAAAACTTTGTCCATGTTCCTGTGGTGTAGCGCCCACTGCGCCGGCGGCCACCTGGGCGTTTTGTTCCTGTAAGGCATTGGTTACATCGGCAGCTGTCATTCCCAGCGCCGCCAGTTTATCCGGCTTAAGCCAAATTCGCATACTAAAATCATCGGCCCGGGTAAATACATCACCAACGCCTTTTGTCCTTAATAGCGCATCGCGTACATATATATTCGTATAGTTATCTAAAAAAGTAACATCGTGTGTGCCGTTTGGCGCATACATGGCTACCAGCATTAAAATACTGGGGTTACGTTTACGGGTGGTAATACCTAATCGCTGTACTTCCTGTGGCAAGGACGGCGTTGCAATAGAAACCCGGTTTTGCACATCCAATGTAGCCACATTAATATCAGTACCAACCTCAAAGTTGGCGGTCATGGTCATTTGCCCGTTACTTGTACTGCTGCTTTGCAGGTAAGTCATACCGGGTGTGCCGTTAACCTGTACTTCTATAGGCGTAGCTACGGTTTGTTCCACAGTTAACGCGTCGGCACCTGTATAGGTAGCCGTGATATTAACGGTAGGCGGGGTAATATCAGGGTACTGGCCTATTGCCAGTGTGGTTATGGATATAATACCGACAACAACTATTACTAATGATATAACAATAGCTGTAACCGGCCTTCTTATAAAAACGTCTGCGATCATTCTTTTCTTTTTAAACTATATTTTATTTACCCGGCTTTGGAGTTGCTGCGCCGCCATTTGGCTGGGCAGGCGGTATTCCAAGTGTAATTTTTCCTCCATCATGTAACTTCTGGAAACCTTCGGTCACTATTTTATCTCCGGCTTGTATCCCGTTCATTATTACGATATCAGAACCAACCCTGGGCCCTAATGCAACCTTATGCTGTTTGGCTATTGTATCCTGCGATACAAATACAAAAAACTCGCCCATCTGCTCACTTACGGCTTTATAAGGAATTAATATCCTGTTGCCCGATTGCTCGTTCAATACTTTTAAAACTACGCTCATCCCATCCTTCAGCACATCCTTGTCATTAGGAAACTGGATACGTACGGTAACCGTGCCTGTCTGGTTATTTACGCCCCTGTCTATCGTAAGCACTTTACCGGGTTTGCTGTAGGTAGTTACACCATCAGACAATTGAAGTTTGAATGTTGAATCTGTACTTTTTGCCTGTAGCTTATAAAAGCGGTTAATATCCTGCTCGTCTATCACTATATTAACAGCAATAGGGTTTTCGCTTGATATGGTATTTAATAAGGTACTGCCCGGGCTAACCTGTGCGCCAAGCCTTACCTGCGAAATACCGATCCGGCCTGTAAAGGGGGCTGTTATAATGGAATAAGAAAGGTCCGTCTTTGCAGATGCCACCTGGGCTTTTGCAACCGCTACCTGGCTCTTGCTGGTTTCGAAAGTTGCTGTAGCCTGGTCAACGGTTTGACGGGCTACCGCATCGTTTTTAAGCAACATATCGTAACGCTCCACATCTTTTTGCGCCTTTGTCAAATTAGCCTGCGCGCTTAATAAGTTAGCTTCGGCCTGGTCTACTGCTGCCTGGTATTTACGCCTGTCAATTTCATACAAAGGTTTTCCCTTTTGCACCACATCACCCTCTGTAAAAAATATGCCGGTTATAAACCCGGCTATCTGGCTGCGCAGCTCAACGCTGTTTAGGGCGGATACCGTGCCCTGGTAGTTGTTATAATAAATAGCCTCGCCGGTTTTGGCTTCTATTACATTTACCGGTGTCGGAGGGATGGCTGCTGCCGCGTTCTGCTTTGTTTTATCGCCGCAAGCGCTTACAAGTAATGCTAAAGGAGCCAGCCAAAATATATATGTTTTTTTCATTCGGATAATTTTCTTTGTGTATTGTTTGATTTAAGTTTATTTCTATTGTACGCTTAATGTTCCAAGTGCTCTTTGAAGATCTATTTTGCTTGATAATAACTGGAAGAGCGCGTTATAATAATTAAGCTCTGCCGTACGCAGGTCTGATTGCGCTACAATAACATCGAGGTAAACTTTTATACCTTCGCGGTATTGCAGGCTCACTACCTTATATACATCCTTTGCCAGGTCTACATTTTGTTTCAGTATTTGCCAGTTGGTATAGTTGCTTTTATAACCGGCCATAGCTTGTACATATTCTGTATTAATGGTGTTTTGCGAATTGGTGATATCCAGATCGGTACGTTCAACCTGCAACCTTGCTTTACTTAAGTTTTGCAATCTTTTTGTTCCCTGGAAAATGGGGAAATTCAAAGTAAGTCCTGCATAAGCGCTTGGGTAAGATTGACTGTATAGGTTTGAGAAGCGCGTATTTAAATAAACCAGGTCATAACTACCAACGGCTGATATGGATGGTAAAAATCCCCAGCGATAATAATTTACATTAATATCTTTCAGGTTCTTTTCGGTTTGCAACAACTGGAATTCTATGCGGTTATTATAATCCAATTTTTGATTGGTATCAGCAATAGCCTCCTTTTCATAAAGGGTAGAATCATAGGTAAGGTTAATTGGGTTAGATGAATTAAGGCCCATGATCTGTTGCAGGTAAGCACGTTTACTGCGTATGGCCTCTTCGGTCTGTTTACGACTGGCTATAGAGTTATTTAAGGCGATAGTGGCCTGTTTGGCATCAATTTTATCGGTAACGCCTGATTGGTAACGGCTTGTAGCATCTTTTAAACTGCGTTGCAGCCGCACAATATCTTCATTAATAATGTCCAGTTGCTTTTGCGATAGTAATACATCAAAAAATGCCTTGCTTACATCTGATACTACGTTTATCTGGCTGCTTAAGGTGTTTTGTTTATAATAAAGGCGCGAATAGCCTGCTGTTTTTGAAGCAAGCAATACATCATTATTATAAATAACCTGGCTGGCCTGCAAGCCCAAATTTGAGTATTCATTAATAGGCGACACTACCCCCGGCGTTGTAGAAGTAACCGGGCTGCCTTTAAAGTAATGGTCGTATACGTTTGATGAGCTAACCTGCGGCAACCATCCGGATAAACCTATTTTAATATCCCGCTCATTAATTTCCTGGTCAATGGAGGCCTGTCTTACCGCCGGCTGGTTGCGCAACGCATACACAATACATTGCTTTAAAGTTAAGTCGCCATGTACGGTATCGGCAGGGGTTTGGGCAAAAACAACAGAATGTAAAGTGAATGTTAAATTAATTATTAACAATATTTTTATTTTTTTCATGCGAAGGAATGATCGTGCGATCTGGTGAAACTTTAACGACTGATACAAATAAGCTGCCGTTTTTGTTTAAAATTATTAGGGAATGCGAATATGAGACATTTATAAACAATAAAAAATGAAGAACAGATTTTTTACTTAATTACTACATAATTAGGCGTTAAAAGTATGTTTTTTACGCTTTTTTAAAAAAAATGAAAAATAGAGGCAGTAAATAAATAAAAATTTTAATTAATTTGCGTGTTGGAAATACCTAATTACGTCATGAGAAAAGTGATGTTAAAAAAAATTACAAACGAAATATAGGTTATAAACTTATTCATGGTATTTTTACAAAAAATTTAAGCAGGGTTAATACATGGTTAAAAAACTACATGATAAGATTGCTCAATTTAAAGATGCAGCAATGATCAGGGAAAAGGGATTATACCCTTATTTCAGGCCCATTGAGTCTGGACAAGACACAGAGGTTATTATTGATAATAAACGTGTGTTAATGTTTGGCTCAAACTCTTACTTAGGCCTGACTAATCACCCAAAGATCAAAGAAGCATCAAAAAGAGCGATTGACAAGTATGGTACGGGATGTGCGGGATCAAGATTTTTAAATGGTACGCTGGATATACATATTGAATTAGAGCGGCGCCTGGCTACTTATGTAGGCAAGGAAGCAGCTGTATTATTTAGCACGGGTTTCCAGGTTAACCTGGGAGTACTGTCATGCATTACCGGCAGAAACGACTATCTTATATTAGATGAATATGACCATGCCTCGTTAATTGACGGCAGCCGTCTTTCATTTTCAAAAGTTATAAAATACGCCCATAATGATATGAGTGACCTGCAGCGCAAGCTGAGCATACTGCCCGAAGAAGCGGTTAAGGTTATTGCTGTAGATGGCATATTCAGCATGGAGGGCGATATTGTTAAATTGCCGGAGATAGTTGAGATAGCCGATCAGTACGGAGCGAATATTATGGTTGATGATGCCCATAGCTTAGGGGTTATCGGCAAAAATGGCGCTGGTACCGCATCGCATTTTGGTTTAACCAATGAGGTTGACCTGATAATGGGAACTTTCAGTAAATCTTTAGCATCATTAGGTGGTTTTATAGCTGCCGATGAGGATACTATTGATTATTTGAAACACCGCGCACGTTCATTAATGTTTAGCGCCAGTATGACGCCAGGATCAGTAGCCAGTGTTATTGCCGCTATGGATATTATTGAAGCAGAACCTGAACGTATTGACAGGCTATGGGATAATACCAACTACGCCATGAAGCTTTTACTGGAAGAAGGTTTTGACCTTGGCCCTACCGAAAGCCCTATATTGCCGATATACGTCCGCGATAACGATAAAACATTCCTGGTAACAAAGCACCTGCAAAACTCGGGCATATTTGTTAACCCTGTTGTTTCGCCGGCTGTACCATCAGATTCATCATTATTACGTTTTTCATTAATGGCTACGCATACATTTGCTCAAATTGATGAGGCTGTTGAAAAGATAGCCAGGGCATTTAAGGATGTTGGTGTAAGTTCCGTTAAAGAAAAAATATGAAGAAAATAGTACCGGTTTATTCTAAAAACGAACTGGCTGCTTTTATAGATTTTCCTCATGATCTGTATAAGGACGATCCGAACTATGTTCCGGAACTGTTTATCGCGCAAAGGGACCTGCTAACCAAGCACCCTTTTCATAAGCATAATTCATTGCAATGCTTTTTGGTTTATGAAGGCGCTCAAATTATTGGCCGCATTGCTGCCATAATGAACAACAGCCATAACGAGTATAACCATGTTAACGATGGCTTCTTTGGTTTTTTTGATTGTATAAACAACCAGGAAACGGCTAATTTGCTTTTCGATGCTGCATCCGGGTGGTTGAAGAATAAAGGCGTAACTGGAAAATTCATCGGCCCGGTTAATTTTTCGACCAACGAGCCTTGCGGTTTATTGGTAAAAGGTTTTGACAGCCCGCCGGTATTAATGCAAACTTATAACGCACCTTATTACGCTCAGTTAATTGAAGGCTTTGGCTTTAAAAAAGATGTAGATCTAATAGCCTGGCATTGGGATGGTAATAATTATGATGATAAATCGGTAAGGTTATTAAATGCTTTGCAAGAGCGTTTAAAGCGCAACAATATTATCGTCCGTAAAATCAACCTTAAAAATTTCAAAGAAGAGACCGCTAAATTGCGCGAAGTATACAACTCTGCGTGGGATCAAAATGCCGGTTTTGTGCCTTTAACAGACGAAGAATTTGATTACCTGGCTAAAGACCTTAAATTGATACTTGATCCTGAATTTGCTTTGGTTGCCGAGCAGGATGGCAAAATTGTTGCTTTTGGCCTGGCATTACTCAACTACAATGAAATTTTTAAAACCATTAAAAAAGGTCGCTTATTTCCTACCGGAATCTTTAAATTATTGTTTGGTAAAAAGAAAATACAAAGCTTGCGTATATACGCATTAGGTGTAGTTGACGGGTATCGCAAAATGGGTATCGAAGCTGTTTTGTACGGTACAATTATTAAAAACTATACAGACAGGGGGCTTAAATGGGCCGAAGCCGGGTGGACGCTGGAGAATAACACATTGATTAACGAAGCCATCATCGCTATTAAAGGCGACCCTTATAAAACCTACCGCCTGTACAAAAAAGCGATATGAAGGAGCGTGTGCTGATAACCGGCGCAAGCGGGTTTGTGGGCTACCATTTAATATTGGCGGCATTGCAAAATAATTTGGAAGTGTTTGCAGCCGTACGGAAATCCAGTAAGATCGACCATCTAAAACACCTCGATATCCAATATACTTATCCTGAATTTGATAATCTTGAAGCCCTAAAAAAGGATCTTCTGGAAAAACAGTATCATTATATTATACATGCGGCGGGATCGCTGCGTGCCCGCTCAGGTACTGAATACAATCTAATTAATGCTGAGTACACCTATAACCTTGCATATGCGGCATCGGTATCAGGAAGCGCCTTCAGGAAGTTTGTTTTTATAAGCAGCCTGGCAGCCGTTGGCCCGCTTGATACATTGGATGGTATCATTACCGAAGATACACGCCCCAACCCTATTACAGCCTATGGCCGCAGCAAGCTTTTTGCAGAGGCGAAGTTGAAAACTATATCGAATCTTAATTATACTATCCTGAGGCCAACCGCCGTTTATGGGCCAAGAGATAAGGATATCTTTATCTTTTTAAAACAGGTTGCCAAAGGGATAGAACCTTACATTGGGAATATTGAACAAAAACTGAGCTTTATATATGTGACCGACCTGGCAATGGCTGCTACAAAAGCTTTACATGCACCAAACAATAAAACCTATAATTTAGCCGATGGTAATTATTACAGCAGGTATGAGCTGGCTGTTTTAACAAAAAGTATTTTGAATGTTAAAACGGTTAAATTTCATATTCCGGTAAACTTTGTAAAAATGATTGCCTTTATTGCCGAAAAAGTAGGTTCTTTGAGCAATAAAGCCCCTGTTTTAAATATCGAAAAACTGAATGAGCTAAAAGCTGTTAACTGGTCGTGCGCCATTGAACAGGCAAAAAAAGATTTTGGGTTCAACCCTCAATATGATTTGCGGGCCGGTTTAACAGAAGCATTTAGCTGGTATAAAGCCAATAAGTGGCTTTAATTTTATAATTTAATAAGTAATACACAATCACAATGAAAAGCAACATTAAACCGGCAGAAGGTAAGCTGGGAATTTTATTACCGGGATTAGGCGCTGTAGCTACTACGCTGATTGCCGGTGAGAGG
>Ga0193702_1000016_pt1 | contig 79194 bp, 59 predicted proteins | sample U3a1metaG_FD_143060 | JGI IMG/M metagenome (GOLD analysis project Ga0193702, IMG submission 143060) | Soil microbial communities from a riparian zone of the East river system, Colorado, United States - U3a1 | ecosystem: Environmental > Terrestrial > Soil > Riparian zone | place: USA: East River... | reverse complement strand
TTACCTTATGGATATCAGCAAATACCAGCATCTTTTAACACAGGCGATTAAAGTCTTCTGGACGACCCGGAACAACCAGCGTGACGCTCAGACCGGAAAAGAGATCAAAGATACCGGTAACCGAAGCTCGGTGACCGGAGGCAAGTAGCTTGACGGTCTTCTGGAATTATTGTATATCGTAGCCAAGGATTTGGGCATTCCGGAAAAATACATTTATATCAAGGGTAACCAATTGCCTGGTTATTTCCGGCCGACTAAAGATTGGGATATGCTAATACTGACACCTTCGGGTAAACTGGTAGCTGTGCTGGAGCTGAATAACTTTAATAACCGGACAGAGGAAGCGCTTGGCAGCGCAACCGATTTGTGGACCGCATACCGGGAAAATGCGTTCCCGGATCAGGCTGCGCCCTGGCTGGGCTATATGATGCTGGTAGAGCGCACGGAGAAGTCAACCAGCCCTGTGCGTATAACGGAACCATTTTATCCGGTGTTCCCCGAATTTAAAGGAACATCCTATCTGGATCGTTACCGCATCTTTTGTCAGAAACTTATGCTGGAACGATTGTACACCAGCTGCTGCCTGCTTTGGGTTACCAACGATCACCAGTTCGGGCCATTGGAAGACAGTTTATCTTTTGAGACATTTATCTATTCATATATTGGTCATTTAACCGGTCAATTGCACGAGTATAAAGAAAGTGATGAAAAGAAAGAACGGCCGTAATCATGGAGAAGTTTTTACCAGCCCGCAGGTAGTAAAGTACATGCTGGATGAGTGCGGCTATTCCAGCGACAAGGATCTGCAACATATCCGGGTGCTGGAGCCAGCGGCAGGTGCCGGTGGATTCGCGTTTGAGATTGTTCTTCGCCTGTTTCTTTCATCACAGATTTTTGGTTTTGATTTCGGCACGGCGCTGCATAGAAATCTTGTTTTTGTTGAACAGGATAGAAATGCGTTCGGAAGTCTGGTAAGCAGACTCCAGGAGTTGATGAACCAGTGTGATCTTTTGGATACTGATATCAATCAATGCTGTTATTGTGATGATTTCCTGCGGCGAAATTTTAACCAGGGGTTTGATCTGGTTATCGGCAATCCGCCGTATATACGGCATGAACGGCTTACCGACGCAGATAAGCTATGGTATCGCGGGGAATTTGCGACGTTTAAGTTTCGCGCCGATCTGTACATTGCTTTCTTTGAACGCGGCTTAAAGCTGCTGAAAAAAGATGGGCTTTTGAGTTTTATTTGTTCTAACCGCTGGCTTACGAACCAGTATGGCGCTGCTTTAAGGGAATTAATCACCGCTAAGTATCAATTGGAACAGCTGCTCAATATAGAGAAAAGCTCACCTTTTGACGAGGAGGTTATTGCCTATCCCTGTATTATCCGTGTACTAAATGCCAGACCTTCGGGGAAAACATTTGTTTACGATACACAGGAGAATCTGACTGATTTCCGGAATTTACCGTTTGTCCTTCGCCAGACACCTATTGGTGCGGACTGGCATGATCTGTTTCTCCACTACGATCTGGCAACGGCCGCGTTAAAAGGCATTGAGCAGGGATTCAAGATAGGTATTGGGGTAGCCACCGGCGCTGACGAAGTATTTGTATTGGCTCCCGGTGCAGATACCGATATAGAGCCTGAACGATTGCTTCCTATTGTCCGTTCGAAAGATATACGTCATGGAAAAATAAGCTGGAGCGGAGCGAAACTGGTGAATCCCTATAATGCTCAGGGATTATGCGATTTGTCAGATTACCCTGGCCTCAGCCGGTATCTTGAAGGCTACCGGCTTCGTTTAAGCCAGCGTCATACCGCCCGGACTAACCCTTTACGGTGGTATAAAACGATTGACAGAATTACTCCTGCTATACAAAAAATGGCTAAAATACTGCTTCCGGATTTCGGCGGTACAGAATGGCTATTAGTTGAAGAGGGGAATTATTATCCGCATCATAATCTTTATTATATCACGGGCGGTTCTCTGCGGGATCTTCAAGTGCTGGCCGCTTTGCTGGTTTCGGATTTTGTCCGTGGGCAGCTGTTTCATATCGGTGTGAGAATGAACCACGGCTTACCTCGTTTGCAGGCCCAGACATTGCGCAAACTGCGCATACCCGATATCCTGGCGATGACGACTTTCGAATACCAGCGGTTATTAAGGGCTTATCAGCAGCAGGACAAAATTGAGCTGAACGACGTAGTGGATCAGTATTGCAGGCGCACCGGTCTGCCCAGTGCAAATTTGCAGGCCCGGCAGGCGGTATAGTTCAATTTTGTTATTTTATACTCCAACGGGTTTAAAATGGAATGAGAAAAACTGTAAGCCTGATTCATCTCAAAAGTCATCATTTTAAAGCGGATACCCTGCCTCACCCAGAGAGATAAAAATGTTGGATATTATCTACATTTAAGTCCATTTTGTGGATAATATCCAACAAATGAAAACAAAACGCATGTCATTTTCCGAAATGTTATGAGGGCCTATCAGCAACAGACCAGAATCGAGCTGAACGACGTCTTGGACCAGTATTGCAGGCCCACCACCAGTAAAAACGTAAAACATTTATTTTGAATAAAATACATAATATAAGCCTTAAATCAAGGGGAAAACAGGCATACTGAACAGCTGCATGCAAGAGGTCAAAATGCATGGATTATAGAGAAAAGCAGACCTCTTGCGTGGTGTAAAAAGATTTTCAGTGACCTCCAGCGAAAATGTAAAGCATTCTGTCTGAATGAAATCAGTATTTTTCAGTGACCTCTCAGTGACCTCCAAAGGGGGTAAAAAGGGGTTAAAAGCGGCAAAATTCGATATTTTAAAATTTATTTAAAATATTGATAATCAATTAAATACAGTTATTTGAAACTTCTTTAAATCGTTCCAGTTTTTCATGGCATGCAAGAGGTCATCGGTTCGACTCCGATATTCTCCACTGCTTATCAAGCACTTACAGAACTGTAGGTGCTTTTTTTATGCTTTACCTGGCCATTTTAGACTCCATTCACTATAAGATAGTTAAACTCCATTCGCTATAAGATAGTTAAAAGAATCATTCAAAATGTAAATCTTTTTTTAAATTGAAAATCTGATAATCAGATTTTTGCTGGAATGACAATTGATAAATTGTATGCAAGAGGTCAGAATAGAGTTTCATTAAAATTGGCGATTAAAATCCGAGCTTCACGAAAAGTAAAACAAGGATAAAACGCACTTGAATTATAAAGTAATAAAGCAGGGAAATAGTGCTAAGGAGGGTTCAGCCAAGTTGAAGATCTGTAATTTATTTTAACAGTGTCTCTAAGAAAACGGGAAAATTTGAGTATAAAATTGCAGGCTTTGTGTCTTGTAATTGTGAATTGATTTATGCCAATATCTGACAAAGATTTAACCGCATTAATAGTTTAATTTTGATTTGCGAAAACGATAAACCATTATTAATGCTACCAAACAAATTAAAAATAGGCCTGTTCGGCATCGGTTTAGATGCCTATTGGGAACAATTTGAAGGATTAAAACAACGACTGGAAGGCTACCTGTCCATTGTAGAACAAAAATTGACTCGTGTTCACCCGGAGATAATTAACCTTGGTTTGATAGACAATGCAGAGAAGGCTTTTGATGCAGGCAGCAAATTCAGAAAAGAAGATGTCGATCTCATATTTTTATATGTAACTACCTATGCGCTGTCATCAACCGTATTACCCGTAGTACAGCGCGCAAAAGTTCCGGTTATTATACTGAACCTGGCTCCTGAAGCGGCTATTGATTATGATGTTTTTAACCAGATGAGCGACCGCACAAAAATGACGGGTGAGTGGCTTGCCTATTGTTCTGCCTGTCCTGTACCCGAAATTGCCAATGTATTTAAGCGTACAGGTATCAAATTTCACCAGGTAACCGGGGTATTGAATGACGATAAGGAATGCTGGGATGAAGTTGCTGAGTGGATAGAAGCGGCGAAAGTGGCACATACGATGGCATACAATCGTTTGGGTTGCATGGGGCATTATTATAGCGGGATGCTGGATATTTACAGCGACCTTATCCAACAATATGCTCACTTTGGCGGGCATATCGAGTTACTGGAAGTGGATGAGTTGGCTGCTTTGTGTAAGACTGTTACCCAACAAGAAATTAAGGACAGGGTACAACATTTTCATGAAACGTTCAATATACAGGTGGATTGTGCGGCTGATGAACTGGAGCAAGCGGCCAGGACTTCTGTAGCGTTAGATAAGCTAATAGAAATTTATCAGCTCGGTTCAATGGCTTATTACTACAAAGGCAGAGGTAATGTGGATAATGAAGATACGATCAGTTCTATAATATTGGGCAATTCTTTATTAACTGCACGCGGTATCCCTGTCGCGGGTGAATACGAGATAAAAAATGCCCAGGCCATGAAGATAATGGACAGTTTTGGTGTGGGAGGGTCGTTTACAGAATATTACGCTATGGATTTTAAGGATGACGTAGTATTAATGGGACATGATGGCCCCGGGCATATCGCAATAGCAGAAGGAAAAACGAAGGTAAAACCATTAAAAGTGTATCATGGCAAAGTGGGCAGAGGTTTATCCGTAGAAATGTCGGTCAAAAACGGGCCGGTAACTTTATTATCTGTAGTTGAACAAGTGGGAGGTAAACTAATGCTGTTGGTTGCAGAAGCCGAATCGGTAGCCGGGCCTATACTGGAAATAGGAAACACCAATAGTAGGTATAAATTTAGCATTGGTGCCCGCAAGTTTGTAAATAACTGGAATAGCCATGGCCCGGCGCACCATTGCGCGGTCGGGGTTGGGCATATTGCTTCAAGGATCATAAAGCTGGGACATTTATTGAATATGGACGTGGTGCAGGTATGTTAAGGGCTGCTGCTGAGTATGGGCTTGTTTTTGGGTGTCACATACCCAAAAACGAAACCTCGTTTTAGAAATAATTAATTAGCCATTAATAGCATTTAGGTGAGTATATCAATTGGTTTTAATTGTCATGTTTAAAAAGAGAGAATTTAACACACACACAAGATTTTCAGCGACAATGATTAACAATCAATCCATGAGATGAAAAGATACTTTGCCTATGGCTTAACCGGTTTGATCACTATTGCATTATCTATTGGCTCTGCTACTAACGTTAGGGCCGCTGTTTGGCAATGGTCAGTATTGGTGAAAAATGGTAAAGATAATAATGGCCAGTCGCGTGCCTGGTTATGGATACCGCCCGGCTGTAAAAAGGTTAAGGCGGTAATATTTGCACAAAATAATATGGAGGAGCAGTCCATTTTGGAAAGCACGCAGTTTAGGGAACATATGGCCAAACTGGATTTTGCGGAAGTATGGGTAAGCCCGGCCTATGACCTTTTATTTCATTTTGACCAGGGTGCAGGCGAGACATTTAACGGCATAATGAATGATCTTGCCGGGGTATCCGGTTATAACGAATTAAGCTACGTGCCATTTATAGGCCTGGGCCATTCTGCCGCCGCCAGCGCACCATATTATATGGCCGCATGGAATCCCGATAGGGCGTTGGCGGCAATTTCTGTAAGCGGGCAATGGCCTTACGTTCGTAATGCCGGCTTTGCACCCGATATATGGGGCAATAAGAACATCGACTATATCCCATCGCTCGAAACCATGGGCGAATACGAAGCTGCTGATACGTGGTCGACAGAAGGGTTAAAGGAAAGAAAAGATCATCCTTTAATGCCTTTAAGCATGTTGTCCTGCCCGGCAGAATTTCATTTTTCAACTACAGAAACTAAAATAGCTTACATAGCTTTCTATATTAAAAAAGCCGCCCAGTACCGGTTGCCAAAAAACACACCAGATGGGGAAGCACCAAAACTAATACCAATCGATCCCACAAAAACAGGCTGGCTGGTTGATAAATGGCGCTTTGACAAAATCCCATCAGCCCCACCCGCACCTGTTGGCAGCTACACCGGCGATGCAACCCAGGCGTTTTGGTATTTTGATGAGGAAACAGCAAAGGTTACTGCCGCATACGAGGCGAAGCATCGCAATCAAAAGCCCGAGTTGATAGGCTATATCCAGGATGGTAAAGTGGTTGAACAAAAAAATGTCCATCAGCAGGTTAATCTAAAATTTGAACCCGAAGCCGACGGCATCACCTTTAAGCTGCACACTGCCTTTTATGATACCGTACCCGGCGGCAGCCCAAGACCGCGCGGCTGGGCAAAATTGCCGGTAGGCGCAAAAATAGGACATGCAAGTGGTGGAGGGCCAATACATATCGACCGGGTAACAGGGCCAATGCTCAAACTAAACGATTCTACTTTCCAGGTCTACCCGCAGTTGGGTTTTTGGCAGCAGCAGCATAGCTACGAGTTTTGGTTTATTGCCACACACCCGGGCGATGATGAATACAAGCCATCGGTCGAGCAATCAGAAATGTTAGTACCGCCAAAGAATACACAAGGGAAAGAACAGCACATCACTTTTTCGCCAATCCCCGATCAATCTAAAAACAGCAAGGACGTAAAGCTATCGGCAACATCTGACGCAAATGTTCCGGTTGGGTTTTACATTAAAGAAGGGCCTGCGGAGATAATCGGCAACATTTTAACGCTAACTGCCATCCCGCCACGCGCGCATTACCCTATAAAGGTAACTGTTGTAGCATGGCAATATGGCAACAGCCATGAACCCAAATTGCAAACGGCAGAACAAGTTGAACGTACATTCCTGGTTAATAAATAATTGAATATGATACGCAAGCTCATTATTTTAATTTTATTGGTTTTTATAGGAGTAAGGGCCGGGGCACAATATTATCACCCGGAAGACCATGTTTATCAATACTCCGTAAAAATAGGTACCCGGGATGCTTATTTATGGATACCTCCGAATTGCAAGTACATTAAAGGTGTTATCATTTCGCTTTCGAATCTTTTAGAACGCGATTGGCTGGAAGACCCACTTGTCCGTAAAACGGCCACTGAAACAGGTTTGGGAATTATCTGGATAGGCAACGCGCAAAGAGGCGACCAGTCTTTTACAGCCGATATGAAGCCCGGCACGGAGGTTGTTTTCCAAAAAATGATGGACGATTTCGCAATGGAATCAGGATATGACGAGCTTAAAACAGCGCCGGTAATACCAATGGGACACTCGGCAAACGGACAGTTTGCCTGGACTTTTACAAATGCCCTGCCCGAACGCACAATTGCCGCTATACCCATTAAGACTGTACCACTTCCTGACACCTTAAAATTTAAAAATATACCGGTTTGTTATGTGGTTGGCCAAACTACCGAATGGCCACAGTTTCGCGTTCCTGATCCGGCAACAAAACCGGGCGAGCGTGATTTTTACTGGCCGGTAGTAAGAGATGGTGCTTTGGCCTTACGTGCAAAAAGCGCGGACAATTTGGTAAGTGTAGTAACCGATCCGGGCGGCGGCCATTTTGATTGGTCGGATCATATAGCGCAGTTTGTGGCGTTGTATATCAAAAAGGCATGTGAATACCGGCTACCTGCACAGGGGCAGTTCCCGTTAAAGCCTATACGTAAAGAAACAGGATGGTTAACCGGCACAGGCGGAATGGATAAAGATGATTACCTGCCTGCTCCATATTCGGCCTATAAAGGCGGGCCTGCAAAGGGGTACTGGTTTTTTGACGGAGAAACAGCATTAGCCGCAGTGAAATTTGAGGGCGACAGGGTGAAGCGTAAAAAACAGATGCTAAGTTTTGTGCAGGATGGCCAACTGCTTAACGTAGCTAAAATAGGATATGCAGCATTGAAATTTGAACCCGAACAGGATGGCCTTACCTTTAAACTTAAGGGCGATTTTTTACCTGAATTGCCTAAGGAATTAATAGGCGCGGGAGAAAAATTGGGACATGCACCCGGCTCCATACAATTTAGGGTAGTGGTTGGCCCGGCAATACAAACAGGGCCGGCAACATTCAGGGTTCAGTTTAACAGGTCGGGGCCCGGTGGAGAAATTTATATACAGGAGTTTCATCCCGGCGATAATGAATACCGGCATGCGGTACAGCCTGGTAATATACGCATCCCCGCTAAGTTAACCGCCGGTAAAACACAGCAGCTAACTTTTGATAAAATCCCCGATGTAAAGGCAGGAACAAAAACAATAGAGCTACATGCCAAAACACATTCCGGCTTGCCGGTTGACTATTATATTACCACCGGCCCGGCTTATGTAGAGGATGGTGTTATTAAGTTCACGGCCATCCCCGTAAAAAGTAAATACCCCGTAAAAGTCACCGTAGTAGCCTACCAATGGGGAAGGATAATTGAACCCTTATACCAATCTGCTGAACCTATTGAACAAACTTTCTATATCAATAAATAAATGAAAATTAATAGATTGAAATTTGCTTTAATCCTGGTAGTCCTGTTTGCGTGTACATGTACAAAGGCAAAGGCGCAGGAATGGCAATGGTCGGTCACAGTTGACGGTGTTATTTCAGGAGAAATTAAAGATCATCCCCGTGCATTTTTATGGATACCACCTGGCTGCAAGCAGGTGCGCGGCGTAGTTATAGGACAGCATAATATGCTGGAAGAAGGGATTTTGGAACATAAGGACTTCAGACGTGCGCTTGCTGCCATTGACTTTGCCGAGGTATGGATAACACCGGCAATTGATATGGTCTATAATTTTAATAAAGGCGCGGGCGAGTATTTTAATGGGATGATGAAGAAACTGGGCCAGGAATCAGGCTACACCGAACTTGCGTTTGCCCCTATTGTTCCAATGGGCCACTCGGCCGCAGCAAGCTATCCGTGGAATTTTGCGGCAAATGATCCTGGACGAACACTGGCAATCTTATCAGTGCATGGCGATGCGCCTTTAACCGATCATACAGGCAGCGGCCAGCCCAACCCCGATTGGGGTAGCCGGAACATTGACGGTGTGCCGGCTTTAATGGTTATGGGTGAGTATGAATGGGGAGATATCAGGCTAACCCCGGCATTAAAATACAGAAACGAACATCCTGCAGCACCGATATCCTTACTTGCTGATGCAGGCCATGGTCATTTTGATTTTTCTGACGCATTGGTAAATTACCTGGGGTTATTTATTACAAAAACGGCAAAGGCACGATTGCCGGCGCAAATGCCTTTAAATGCACCAGCAAAACTAAAACCGGTAATACCGCAAAACGGTTGGCTGGCTGACCGCTGGCACCGGGATAGCTTGCCAAAATATCCTGCCGCGCCTTATAAAAAATATACAGGCGATACCACGCAGGCTTTATGGTATGTTGATAAGGAAATGGCCGACGCCACGGAAGCCTATTATGTAAAAGCAAGAGGCAAAAAGGACGAATACATTGGTTATTTGCAAAATGGTTCATCACTTGATTATAATGCAAGGACATTGGCACGGTCTGCAGGTAAATTTATGCCCGATGCAGATGGCGTCACCTTTCATATAAATGCCGCATATACCGACGCATCCCGGCAGAAACTTACAACCAGTCATTCAACAAGCAAAATTGCAATAAACCGTATTTGCGGCCCTGTTGTTAAAATAAACGATTCGACTTTTGCTGTACAATTTTATCGCATGGGTTTTAATAACCAAAAACGAAGCGGAGATATATGGATGATTGCATCCGGCAATGGCGATGAAACCTATAAAAGCACCGTTCAGCAAATCAATTTTAAAATACCTATCACGAATGATGCAGGCGAAACGCAAAGTATCAGCTTTCCGCCCATAAAGAACATCACGTCCCAAACTAAAACCGTACAGTTGCAGGCAAAGGCGGATAAAGGCCTGCCCGTTTATTACTATGTGCAGGAAGGCCCGGCCGAAATAAAAGGCGATCAACTATTGATCACCAAAATACCGCCCCGCAGTAAATATCCTATAAAAGTTACTATTGTGGCATGGCAGTATGGAAGAAGCATTGAGCCTAAAGTAAAATCGGCAACCCCAATAACACAGGTTTTTTATATTGATAAATAATAGGCAAGTGAGTATATAAGCAGCAAACTATCGTCATATAGATAACTTTTCGATATCACCCGTCAGTGGTGTTTTGGTAATTAAAATTGGTTAAGCCGTTTCATACTAATATGGACGGCTTTTTTGAGTGTAATAATTACTCCATGTATTGAAATTTCATTCGAAATGTAATTAAAGAGTATAATAGGATACTAATAGTGTCTTATACTAAAACCCGGTTTAACTCATTAAGTAAAATAGCATGGATGGTATAAAAAAGCATATTAAAAGCGTAGGCTATATTTTAAGCTTTTTATGCTTGTTATTTTCTACCACGGAAATATTGGGGCAAAATAAAACTATCCGGATTACCGTAAACCCGGCAAAGGTTACCGGAACTATCCCTATAGGAATTTACGGGCATTTTTTGGAGCATATTCTTGGTTCGGTTAACGGCGGCCTTTGGGGCGAACTGGTTATGAACCGCAGCTTTGAAGAAGTACCGCCAATGGCCAGAAATAACCGCGGCGCCACTACTATTCCATCTTCGACCAGTCCAACTATACCCAAATGGGAAACTCTTGGATCAATAACGGCATCGGCCGATACCACTGACCCTTTAAATGGTAAGAGAAGCTTAAAGCTTGTTACCTCATTACCAGGTGCGGGAATTACCCAGAAAGGTTTCTATTTAAAAAAAGGCGATGCCTGGCAAGGTTCATTATGGCTCAGGGGCGATGCGCCCGAGGGTATGGCGGTAAGATTGGTAGGGGATGGAAAAGTAATAGCACAACAAGTTACCGAAGCGCCCGGAAGCGCGTGGAAAGAATTTAAATTGATGTTAAATCCCACCGCTACGGTTGATTCGGCTTTGCTGCAAATAGTAAGTTGCGGAAAAGCCGCTGTTTGGGTTGACGAGATAACCCTGATGGCGAACTCATCGCGCGCAACAGGTGGTTTTAGGCCGGATCTTTTAAAAGCGGTAGCAGAACTTAAGCCGGCCAGCATAAGGTTTCCGGGAGGAGATTTTGTTAATGGCTATCATTGGAAAAAGGGCATAGGCCCTCAATATAAAAGATTAGGTAAAGGCGGCACAGATCCTCTCGCTATGGGGATAGATGAATTTATAACCTTATGCCGTAAAGTTGGCGCGGAGCCGGCAATTTGCGTGCCTACGGGTAAACGGGATGGTTCAGAAGTGCAGCAGTACATACAAGAAGCAGAAGAAGAATTGGAGTACTGTAATGGGGCGGCAACCACCAAATGGGGTAAAATACGGGCAGCCAACGGGTACCCGCAACCTTATCATATAAAATATTGGGAAATAGATAACGAAGTGTATTTACAGGGTATGGCCCCCGAAACTTATCTTAACACCATTAAAGCGTTCGCCATTGCCTTGCATAAAATAGACCCGTCAATAAAAATTATAGGTTCGGGCGGCGGCGGTACACACTTAACAGTGGATAAAGGCTGGTCGATAAAAATGTTGCAGGGCGACCTGTCTCAATGGGATTACATGAGCCTGCATCAATATGAAAATTATTCAAGGGGCAATGCCCCGGTTGATTCTTCAAAGTTTAGAACCGGCATTGATGATCTTGAAAAGTATTATGCAGCCATTCGCGACAGTCTTGCCAAAAGCAACCATAAGGACCTAAAAGTTTATGAATCAGAATGGAACTATATGTCTGTTGACTGGCGTACGGGCCTTTATGCCGGAGGTGCGCTAAACTGTTTTGAACGCAATTCGGACCTGGTACAAATGGCCTGCCCGGCTTTGTTCCTGCGCAGTACAACTGCGAAAGGCTGGGATAATGCTTTTATTAATTTTAGTAACCACAGTTGGTTTCCTGCGCCTAATTATGTGATCATGAAACTTTACCGCGATCATTTTGAACCTTATCGTATTGAATTCACAGGTGACGCCGGCCCGTTAAATGTTGTTACTACCAAATCAAAAGATGGTAATAAGGTAGTTATCAAAATAGTAAACGCCAATAAAGATGTAGCCGATGCCTCCATTAGCCTAAGCGGTTCTAAATACGCAAAGGCTGTAATGCATTGGGCCGCAGAACAATTGGATACCAAAAATACGCTGGATAATCCCCGTGCTGTGGCTGTACATAAAAATGTATTACCTATAAAGGGAAATGCTATGACTATTAATATGCCGCGTTATTCGGTAGCGGTTGTTGAGATATCAAAAAACTGATTCAGATTATGAACGCTAACTCGCAAAAGTCAATTATGAAAATATTAAATATCATTTTTCTTGCAGTTTTAACAACACTGCCCAAAGCAAAAGCACAATCTTTAAAAGCACCCTTTCACCCGCAGCCGTTTGTACATCCCGGCATATATCAAAGCCGGGCCGATCTGGATTTGATGAAGAAAAAAATACTATCCGGCATTGAGCCCTACAAAAGTGCTTTTGACAGGTTAAACAAACCCGCACCGCCCGATTTTATGCCTAAGCCATTTACCCACGTAATTCGCGGTTCATATGGTTCACCGGCTATTGGCGGCAGCGAACTATCAGCAAGTGCTGCAGAAGCCTATAATCAGGCTATTGAATGGTATGTAACCGGCGATCAAAAACATGCGGATAAGGCTATACAAATAATTAATGCATGGTCGGCCAGGTTATGGGATTTTGATGATAACGATGCCAAACTGCTGGCAGGCTGGACCGGTCACCAGTTTTGCAGTGCGGCCGAAATACTAAAATATACCAAATCCGGGTGGAAGAAGAAGGATATTGCACAGTTTAAGCACATGCTGATGGCCGCTTATGATCCACTGATAAAAGATTACTTCCCCGAAGCAAACGGCAATTGGGACGCCGCTATAATGGATACCCGTTTGGCTATCGCTGTATTTTGTGATGACCATGCTATGTTTGACAATGTAATTGAACATTATTTGCGGGGCGAAGGAAACTCAGGGATTACAAAATATATATATCCCGGCGGGCAATGTGAAGAGAGTACGCGCGATATGTCGCACACACAGTTAGGGTTAGGTTATCTTGCCCAAACTTGCCAGATAGCCTGGACACAAGGGGTAGACCTTTATGCTGTGGCAAATAATCGCCTCGCTGTTGGCTTTGAATATACCAGTGCCTATATGCTGGGTAAGGATGTACCCGCATACGGCATAATTTCAAAGCAGGGGCGCGGCCGCTTCAGCGATATTTATGAATCTGTATACCATCATTATCATGATATTAAAGGTTTACCAATGCCTTATACGGCTAAGGCAGCCGATACATCAGGCAGGAGAGGGGGACTTAATTTACTGACTTCTGTGCGGGCGCACCGAATCAATTCTTCAAAGTATATAAAAAATAATATCGCCACTGATCCGGGTGCTGTCAGTTTGCAGGCTGGTGCTGGAAATGCGCCGGTTATCAATACATCAGATAAAGTATTTAAAGTTTCGCCAAATGGAGCTATACAGGCGGCGCTTGACTCTTGTGCTAATACGGGTGGGTGGGTGGTTTTATCCAAAGGTGTATACACTTTGCCTGCCTCCCTGCGCATACCCAGCGGAATAACGTTATGCGGACAAGGAAAAGAAACCATTTTGTTCTTAGATCCAAAGATAAATCCCGGCAAGACAGGTACCACAATGATAAATGCTAACGATGATATGCATGATATAACCTTATGCGATTTCGTAATTGAGGGGGCCGTGACATCCAAGTCAAAAACTGCCGACCCCAACCAGGACCGTAGGGAGCGTTCTTATCAAATGGCTGATAGCCGGGCCGGCATAAACTTCCTTGCACTTTATAGCGGGCAAATGAAGAATATCAGGCTGGAACGGATTACAGTTAGTAATTGTACAAAAAATGGTGTGGCTATTCTTGGCGCTGCAGGCATAACGATAACAGGTTGCGATTTTAGCGATAATGGCGGCAGTGTAGTGCCTGGGCCGGGCTTACATCATAATCTGCTGCTTGCCCATGTGCAGGGCGCCGACATTACCGGCAACAGGATGGATACCTCGCCATGGGGCAATGGGATAGCAGTGACAGAAAGCAACAATATAAAAATAGCCGGAAATGAACTGGCCCGTAACAGGTTAAACGGGGTTTATATCGCCGATTGTGAAAAAATTAATTTGGAGCATAATCTTGCCGAAGGCAATGATACAAACGGGATCTCATTAAGCGTCTTAATAAATGGCAATGATGGTATAAGCCTAAAAAATAATTATACCCGGTATAATGGCAAGCAGGGCATAAGCACAATGGGTATCAAAGGTGTAATGATGACGGGCAATAAATTGAGCAATAATGGGAAGTGATGTGTTGATCAGATAACTGTTAAATTATAATATTCCAATTTGAACCAGGACCCTAACATCCCCCAATAAGGTAATATCTTTTGAAAAAAAGGTTAGTGTAAACTAAACACGAAAACGATTTAGTAAATAGTTGGAAATAAATTTCCTAAATCGTTTTAGATTATTTTATATTTGAGATACCAATTAAAACCGAGCCCTGATGTTATTCTCGATTTAATTTACTAAAACGTTTTAGTTTGTAACTTTATTTATAAAGAGTATAAAAGGTGGCTATTGCTGTCTTTACCATATGAAGAAAGCAAAAACCACTAAAATGTATCAGGAAGAAAGCTTGCCGTTTTCTTTTCTGAAAAGGGATGTGGATGAAGAAAAGATAAAGGCACACTGGCAGGGAATTGAAGAGAAGATCAAGGCCCGGTCGTCATGGTTAAAAGAGAAGAAACAGAATAACAATTTATTATAAACCAATTATAGATCAACTTTTACTTGGACTCATTAACTAATCATTCAGACCTGTGGACAATGGCCACCAATGGCGATCATGATGCTTATGCATTATTGCATAAAAATATGTACTCCGGCCTGTTCAGTTACCTGTTCCAAATGGTAAAGGATGAAGATATTGTGGATGACCTGTTACAGGAGCTCTTTGTTAAGCTATGGCAAAAACGTGCACAAATAGGTACAATAAAAAATGTAAAAGCCTATTTTTTTACGGCTTCACGCTCAATGGCTATTAACCACTTTCGCCGGGTTAAATCTCAAAGTTTAAGATTAGAAAAACTAACACAGCCCGAAATGGATTTCTCGGCAGAGGATATTATCATGTCAGCAGAAAGTGATACGGAACTTAAAGGCCTAATGGCTAATGCTTTGAATGCATTACCCGTACGCCAGCGGGAGATAATCTATTTAAAATATTATGAAGATATGGAATATCAAAAGATAGCCCAGGTTACGGGTATTCAATACCAGTCGGTTATTAATCATGTATTCCGCGCACTTCAAACTTTACGAATGACTTTTAAAAATGTTAATGCAGCAGAGCTTTGCATAATTTAATATTAACAGAGTATAGACCCTTTAACCCCGCATTGTTTATGAAACATACTTAATAACAAGGAAATATATATGGTGAGATATATATAATTAATAATAACCAAACAAACCTAATAAATAACTAAATGAATATGAGAGATTTTACTTTAAAAAGAAAATGGGAAAGGTTTAGCCTAACCTTAATTTTCATCGTTGCAGTATGCAGCGGAGCTTATGCTCAAAACAGAACCGTTACCGGTAAGGTAGTTGATGCGGTTACCAATGAAACCATAGTAGGAGCAGCGGTGACTATACAGGGCACAACTACAGGTATGGCTACGGATATCAATGGTAATTTTAAACTATCTGCGCCGGCTAATAGTATGCTTGTTATTAAAAGTGTAGGTTACCAGCAAATTACGGTAAAAGCTTCAGGGTCGCCAATGACAATTAAGTTAAGCCCTTCAACCAATAGTTTAGATGAGGTTGTTGTAGTGGGCTACGGTGAAGAAAAGAAAGCCACCTTAACAGGTGCAGTTGCAACCGTATCGTCCAAAGCGTTTGAAGACCGGGGGCCGGTGGTTAACCCGCTCGAATCATTACAGGGTGAAGTACCCGGAGTGATTGTTACCCGGACTTCGGCACAACCGGGCAGGGAAGGCTGGAACTTTCAGATCAGGGGAGCTACATCTACCAATAACCAGGACCCTTTAATAATATTAGATGGTGTTGCGATATCCAATAACAGCGAACTGAATAGCATTAACCCGAATGATATTGATAATATATCCTTCTTAAAGGATGCATCCGCAGCTATATATGGTGCAAGGGCCGCGTTTGGTGTAGTATTGATCACTACTAAAAAAGCAAAATTTGGTAAAATGGTAGTTCAATACGATATCACAGCATCTTCCAAGATATTAGGTTTATTGCCCAAGCTGGTTGATGACCAACAATGGGGACAAGGTTTGGAACAGGCATTAACAAACGATAGCTATGGTATAGCACCAACCGGCTACATATGGTATCAATTAGCCTACCTGGCAATAAATCCGCCCGCTTCAGGATACATTGATATTCCTAATTTGCCGGGTTATACCGGTTCTGCCACAGGTACGCCTTATGCCGGCGCCTTGGGTGGTGTATTGCCTCCATTTGGCGATGTTAAAGACTTCACATTTTTTAATACCGACCAGGAAAAAATATTATGGAAAAATTCTTTTTCTATGACGCATAACCTGAGTTTTTCAGGACGGTCAGAAAGAGATGGTTTCCGAGTGTCATTAGGTTATTTAAATGATGGCAGCCAACTTCGTTATGGCGATAACGGAAGCCAGCGCTACAACCTGCGTTTTAACAATGATTATACCTTTAGCGACAAGGTTAAACTGGAAACAAACATTGCATTAGAAAGAAATGATATACAACAACCATCGCTATATACAACCGGCACGTATAGTGCATTAAGCGATTATGCCCAACCAGGTATGCCGGCATTTAATATAAACGGCGGCGGGTACGCATGGGGAACAGTTTTAAGCCCTGCAGCTGAATTACGTGACGGGGGCGCCAACCTGGAATCTGACTCAAGGATTATTATTAACAACACGCTTACCTATAATTTTGCAAAGCACCTCACATTTACCGCAACTACCGGTTATAATGAAGCTTTTCAGGATAACAGAACACAGTTAAAACAGGTTATCCTAACCAATTATTTAGGTAATATAGTTGTGCAAACCAACCCAGTTGATGGCGGTACTGCCGGCGGTACTACGCCAAGTACTTATTATCAACGGTCTAATACAACAGACCCATATTATAACGTAATAGCACGAGTAGCCTATAATAACACCTTTAAACAGGTACATAATGTAGGTTTGATGATTGGTAGTTCTTATGAAAGAGATGAGTTTAATTCATTTAATGCAAAGACCTTTCAACTCGGAAATGATAACATTCCTTCATTAGGATTGGGTACAAACAGCGGCTCAGCCGGGTTTGTAACTGACGGTGAAACACAAAACCATTATGCTTTAGGTTCTTATTTCGGTCGGGCAAATTATAGTTATGCGGGTAAATATTTATTTGAAGCGACAGCGAGGTATGACGGGTCTTCAAAATTTATAGCCGAAGACCGCTGGAAATTATTTGGTGGCGCACAGGCAGGATGGGTAATTTCTGAGGAAAACTTCATGAAAAACCAAAAGGTCCTTAACTTTTTAAAGGTAAGAGCTTCATACGGTTCAACCGGTAACCAGGGTGGTATTGGTTTGTATGATTATGTGCAATCACTATCAGTAGGCAGCGGGGCATTTTTGGGTTCAAGCAATGCTACAACTGTAGGTACGGCAGGAAGCTTGGTATCTTTAAACAGGACATGGGAAACTGTAAAAAAGAAGAATCTTGGCGTTGACTTTGCGATGTTAAACAATCATTTAACAGGTACTTTTGAAATCTTCCGTAACGAAAACAGCAATATGTTGTTAGGTCAGTCCTATCCTGGAACGTTAGGTGCATCCGCTCCTGCTCAAAACATAGGCGACTTGCAAACATGGGGTTACGAAGGCCAGTTAACGTGGAAGGATAGAGTGGGCTCGGTTTCTTACAGTATTTCGGGTACCATTACTGATAACCAAAACAAACTGGTTCATTATGGCGGCGCAAACACATTATCATCAGGGTTTAATGGTACGGTAGAAGGCTATCCTTTGAACTCGATATTTGGGTTGCAGTATGGTGGCCGTTTACAAACACAGGCGCAAGTAGATGCCTATAATGCCAAATACGCCCCTGCAGGCAGTACTAATAATATCAACATGCCTGTTCCCGCTGCATTGCTTACACCGGCAGGCCAGGTATCAGGCCTTCGCCCTGGCGATAACAGCTATAAAGATGCAAATGGCGATGGCAAGCTGAGTATTGGTACAAGTACTTCTAATCCGGGTGACCTTGTATACCTGGGTACAAATGACCCAAGATATTCTTTTGGATTAAACTTTGGCCTGCAATGGAAGGGGTTTGATTTTTACAGTATCTTCCAGGGAGTAGGTAAAAGAGCTGTCTATAGGACAGATAACTGGGAACGCCCGTATCAATCCATATTCCAGGGGCAAACCAGTGCTTATGTAGGCAATGTATGGTCGCCAAGCGATCCTAATGCCTATTTCCCTAACCTGCACTCGGCGCTCAATAATGGGATTAATACCTATAACTACCAGGCATCATCATGGTCCGTTCAAAACGGCGCTTATGTGCGGTTGAAAAACTTAGTTGTTGGTTACACACTTCCGCAAAATATGATCAAATCAATTTCAAAAATACGTGTATATGTTTCGGGAAGTGACCTGTTTGAGATTGATGGTATTCATGACGGCTGGGATCCTGAATCAACCCGTACAATTTCGGGCAATGAAAGGTATCCGTTTTACAGGTTGGTAACACTTGGAGCTAATATCACATTCTAATTTAAATTAAATAGATATGAAAAGGAATAGAATTAAATATATCGTACTATTGGCTGTTGCTTTTTTCGGCAGCGAATATGGCTGTAATAAAGCCTTAAACTTACACCCGCTGGATCAGCTTTCTGATGCAGCCTACTTTCAAACCCCTTCTGATTTTAAAAACTTTGCTAATCAGTATTATGGCTATCTTAAAAACTTTACCTCTCTGTCGGGTGTGTTAGATGGGCCACTTTCTGATGACCGCACTGATCTTGAGGGCGGGGGCGGCAGCTACGGCGCCGGTACAAACAGTGTTCCAACTACCGAGGGTGGTGTTGGTAATGCCGGAAATTATACAACGGATTATACCAGGATACGTAACTGCAATTATTTATTGAATAAAGCAGCCGCTTACCCGGCTCCGGCAACCATAGCACAATTTGTTGCGGAAGCTCAGTTTTTCAGGGCTTATGTATATTTTGACCTGTTACAACAATATGGCGCTGTACCGCTTATAACAAAATTGCTTGATCCAACATCGCCGGAACTATACCAGGCACAGGCAACCAGGGATGCAATTGTTAACCAGATCATTGCCGATCTGCAGGCAGCCATTCCTAACCTGCCGCTTTCCATTCCGAATACGTCCGGCGATTATGGGCGGGTTTCACAAATGGCAGCGCAGGCTTTTTTAGGCCGTGTTACACTATATGAAGGTACCTGGCAAAAATCCAGGGGTGGCGATGGTGCAAGGATCAGTACCCTGCTTACTCAATCGGCAGCCGCTTCTAATGCGGTTATTAGCAGCGGGCAATATGCATTATTTGGCACCACTGCTTCAAATGCGTTAGGTGGTGGTACAACTACTGCTTTGGGGGATTCTGCCTTAAAGTATATGTTTATATTAGAGAATCCTAAGTCAAACCCTGCAAGTATCACCAAAACAGCAAATCATGAATATTATTTTGGCAAAAGGTTTGATGATGTATTAAAGCCTACAGGTACAAATATCAGCCACTCTTCCGGTGTTGGCCTCAACCACAAACTGGTAAATATGTTTTTATGTAAAGACGGGCTGCCTATTGAAAAATCGCCACTTTTCCAGGGGTTTCAAACAGAAGCATCAGAGTTTCAAAACCGGGATAACCGGATGAGATATACCATGAGAATGCCCGGCGTATACTATTGGCAGGGAAATGCCAACGGTAGGGTTAACTGGACAGGTGATGCGGCAGACCGTGCCTCTTCGCTGGGCCCTCAAACACCAGGAGTGGGATATACAAGCCAAAAATGGTGTTCAGAGCGGTCAGTTCCGGATACTAAAGAATCTGAAGATTACCCCGTAATACGTTATGCAGAAGTTTTATTAAATTATGCGGAAGCGGTGTATGAGCTTAACAGCGCTATCAGCGATGCAGATTTGAATAAATCAATAAACCTGGTTCGCCTGCGGGTTAACCTTGATAACGCGATGCCGCCATTAAGTAATGCTTTTGTAGCTACCAATGGGCTTGATTTTAGAACAGAGATAAGGCGTGAACGCGCTGTTGAATTGTTTAATGAAGATTTCAGGCTTTCGGACATCAGGCGCTGGCATAGTGCTGCGGTTGATTTAGTGAGTAATGTTGGTGGTACCGCCTATGGAAACATAGCAGCATTTGTTAGCCCGTGGCCAATTGGTGTTAAATATGTAGGTACACAGTACCAGCTTGGGCCAAATCCAATACCTGGTACCCCGCCAACCAATCCAAAGGATGCAAATGGCTGCCTGATAACGGATCAGACCCCAAGGCAATTTACAGAGAAGAATTACCTGTATCCTTTCCCCGCACAACAACTGTCCTTAAACCCCAAGCTTGCTCAAAATGCGGGCTGGTAAAAATTTGAGGTATCGGTCGGATAATAACCCGACCGCATATAGGTGATAATTTTGAATGTAAGCCGGCAAACACCGGCTTACATTTTTTAAAGTTCTGCCATGAAAAATTAAAATAGTATAGCTTAATCTGCTGAAAAATAACTAATTAGCATAATGAAAAAAATAGTAGCCCTTATTTTGTTGCTGCTGGCAGCAGGTAAATACAGTAGTGCCCAGCTTGTAAACTACCCGGCGCCGCAGGGCAGTTCGCTTAATTCAGATTTTACGGTTAAGGTAAGGCAGGGCGGGCAGGCATGGCAGCAAGTGGCCACTTATCTTGCAATGGTAACAAATGTTGAGGGCACCAAAAACATTGTTGAAAATACGTCATTTGCCTATTTTGATTTTGCCGGCGAGGTAGAAGTTTCAGTTACTGCTAACAAAGGTTCTATAAAAGATGCACGCATAAGGCCATTATCTTATGGCATTAGTACTAAAACGTCGGGCAATACCCTAACATTCTCCTTAACCCGGCCAAGGGATTTATCTATCGAAATAAACGGCGATATTTTTCATAACCTGCAATTATTTGCAAATGCAATTGAAAAATATAAGCCATCGCAAAAAGATACCAATGTTATTTATTATGGCCCCGGTATACACCAGGTGGGTACGGTTGTAGTGCCATCAAATAAAACGGTTTATATAGCCGGCGGCGCCATTGTAATGGGGCAGATATTAATAAATAATAAAGAAAATGTGCATGTTTTGGGCCATGGTATTTTAACACAGCTTGGCGCCCCGGCAAGTACGGTTAATACGTTAACAACACCAACTCCAAGGGCAAGCGGTGCACCGCGGGACAGCCATCCTATGCAATCACGTAACGATGAGCTGACTATTAATTTCTCTAAAAATATAGAAGTAGACGGTCCGGTTATATTGCCGCATAAATACAGCGTTTTTATAGGCCAGTCAAAAGGTGTAAAAATTAGTGGTATTAAATCATTCAGTTCTGAAGGAAATGCCGATGGCCTGGATATTTTTTGCAGCACAGATATTGCCATCGATAACATATTTATGCGAAACGCCGATGATTGCATAGCTATCTACGGACATAGATGGAACTTTTATGGCAATACAAAAAATGTTACGGTATCAAACTCCATTCTCTGGGCAGATATTGCTCACCCAATATTGGTAGGCACCCATGGCGACCCGCCACATCCCGATACACTGGGCGATATGAAGTTTACAAATATTGACATTCTTGACCAGCATGAAAACCAGTTGGATTACCAGGGTTGCATGGCCTTAAATGCCGGCGATGCCAATTTGATCAACAATATCAATTTTGAAAATATTCGAATTGAAGATATACGAAAAGGGCAGCTGATAAATTTACGTGTAATGTTTAATCATAAATACAATACAGCAGCAGGTGCCGGTATTGAGAACATCTATTTTAAAAATGTTTCCTACACAGGTACTAATGCAAATATGTCTGTAATTGCCGGCTATGATGAAAAGCACATGACAAAAAACATAACTTTTGAAAATTTAACTATAAATGGAACTGTTATTAGCGATACCATGCCCGGGAAGCCCGGTTTTTATAAAACAGGCGATATGGCAAATATATTCATCGGCGAAAACACAGATAATATTAAATTTATTACCACACAAAAATAGTAGGTTAAATGAGGAAGGTTCGCAGTATTTTAGTTAAGCTTTTGATTTGCGCTGTAATTGTGTTATTGACAATTAATACAGTTAATGCTCAATCTGTTAATGTAGATAAAGATATACTTTATTGCATACAGCAGGCAAATAAAACGTTAAAGGACATACCCACTGCCAACGCTAATATACCCCGGCGGATTTTAAATGGCTCAACCCAATGGCAATTTACAAATTACCGCGACTGGTGCAGTGGCTTTTGGCCGGGCATACTATGGTATTTGTATGAAGATACAAAAGATGATAAATGGAAAACAGAAGCGGATAAATTTACAAGGGAGCTGACACCACTCTCTAACCATAGCGGTTTTGATCATGACCTTGGTTTTATGGTTTTTACCAGCTTTGGTAAAGGGTACAGGCTGACAAACAACCAGGAGTATAAAGATGTGATTTTAAAATCAGCAGATTCATTAGCCACGCTATTTAATCCTAAAATAGGTACTATATTATCATGGCCATCCATGGTAAAAAAAATGGGCTGGCCGCATAATACCATTATCGATAATATGATGAACCTTGAATTGTTATTCTGGGCATCAAAAAATGGCGGCAGCAAGCACCTGTATGATATTGCCGTTAAACATGCCGAAACCACCATGCAAAACCATTTCCGGCCTGATTATTCAGCTTATCACGTAATAGTTTATGATACAGTTACTGGTAAGAAAATAAAGGGTGTTACCAACCAGGGCTATTCCGACAACTCGATGTGGGCCAGGGGGCAGTCGTGGGGTATTTATGGTTTCACCATGTGCTACCGCGAAACTAAAAAGAAAGAGTTTTTGGACTTTGCCCAAAAGGTGGCGGATATTTATTTGAAAAGATTACCTGCAGATCATATCCCTTATTATGATTTTGACGATCCTGCTATACCCAATGTACCACGCGATGCGTCAGCCGCTGCAGTTACCGCATGTGGCTTATTGGAGCTTTCTACCTATGTTGCCGATAAAATAAAGGCTGCAGAATACCGCAAACAGGCCATAGCCATGATCGTTGAACTATCAACGCCAACCTATCAAAGCAGGGATAAAAATGATGCATTTCTATTACACTCCACAGGCAGCAAACCCGTCAACAGCGAAGTTGATGCTTCTATTATTTATGCCGATTATTATTATTTGGAAGCTTTATTGAGATTAAAAAAGCTACAACTGGGTAAGACACATGCAATAGCAAATTAACCGATGAGAGCCTGTAAAATTATTGTTCATAGTATTTTATTGATTGCCATCTGCTTAAATAGCAATGGGCAAGGTATTGTGCCCGGTTCGGAAACAACTGTTCTCTCGCCCGATAAGAATTTAACGCTTCAATTCTATCAAAAAGCAGGCACCGATGGCAAGCGCACGATGTATTACAAAGTAAGCTACAAAGACAAACCCGTAATACTGGAATCGGTGCTTGATATCCAAATGGATAATAAGCTATCAGAAGAAGCGATGGCTTTAAAGGTGGACCAGCATAAAGATTGGTGCGAAAATTTGCAGGTAAAAGATATAAAAGCCGCTACGCATGATGCTGAATGGGTACCTGTAAATGGTGAGCGGGATAAGATCAGGGATAATTACAATAGTGCTGATATTACTCTGGTAAAGGATGATAACCCGATATATATAATGCATGTGCAAGTACGGGCCTATAATGAAGGTATTGCTATACGTTACTTTTTTCCCGAAAACCCTAAAGGTACTTACTATAACATCACTGCCGAAAATACCGAATTTAGCTTACCTGTAGGTACACAAGCCTGGTTTACCAACTGGGCACAGGGCCCGTACAGCAAATTGCCATTATCAAACTGGACAGGTGAAAGTGAACGCCCATTGACAGTTGAGCTATCCAACGGGTTATTTGTGAACCTGGCCGAGGCGGGAATGGTAGATTATGCGCGTACTAAATTCAAATTAAGCGATACCAAACCGGGTACACTGGTTACCTCCATGTTTGGCGGGGCGCAACTCATATCGCCGGTAGCTACGCCATGGCGGGTTATAATGGTGGCTGAAAAGCCCGGCGATCTTATTGAACATAATTATTTGTTACTGAATTTAAATGAACCTAATAAAATTCCCAACCCCGACTGGATAAAACCCGGCAAGCAAATAAGAGTAATGGCGCAAACAACCGCAGATGCAAAAGCGAACATCGATTTTGCTGTTGACAGGGGTCTGCAATATATTTTGTTTGACTGGAAATGGTATGGCCCCGCATTTAGTTTTGACTCTGATGCCACAAAGGTAGCCACACCTGACCTTGACCTGCCGGGTATTATTCAATTTGGCAAAGACAAAGGTATTGGCGTTTGGCTTTATGTGAACCAGCAGGGCGTATATGCGCAAAGCGATAGCTTGTTTTCTATCTACCGCAAATGGGGGATTAAAGGTGTTAAATTAGGATTTGTGCAGGTAGGTTCGCACCGATGGACAACCTGGGTAGAAAAGATTATACAGCAAGCCGCAATTAACCATATTATGCTGGATATTCATGACGACTGGCGCCCTACCGGCGAACAGCGTACCTGGCCCAATTTACTAAGCGCCGAAGGCGTTAGAGGTAATGAGGAATTTCCGGATGCTACGCATAATACAATTCTACCTTTTACCCGGTATATTGCCGGCCCTGCCGATTATACCATTTGCTACTTTGACAAACGCATAAAAACCACGCACGCCCATCAACTGGCATTAGCGGCCATTTATTATAGTCCGCTGCAAACCTTGTTCTGGTATGACAAACCAACAGCCTACCATAACGAGCCCGAACTGGATTTCTGGAAAAAGATACCTGCCACATGGGATGAAACTAAAGTTATACAAGGCATCCCTGGATTATTTATTACTACTGCCCGGCGAAAGGGTTCCAATTGGTTTATTGGCACTATTACCAATAATGATGCCCGCAAATTAGCTATACCCTTAAAGTTTTTAGATAAAAATAAAAAGTACCAGGCAACAATTTACAGTGACGATCCGGCAGTTGCGACAACTACAAAGGTGAAGGTGGAAAGCAAGCCGGTTAATTCAAATACATTACTGGATGCTGATCTTCGGGCATCCGGCGGACAAGCCATATACATCGAAGAAGTGAAATAGAATAGTGAACTGGTATAGTCAAAATAGCTATATCGATAAAAACGAGAAAGAGATAATGCAGATTAATCAATTACCTACACCTTATATCCTGACGGCCGATATTGGCGGCTCACACATAACCACTGCTGTTTGTAACATCAATACAAATACCATCATACCCAATAGTCTAATAAGAATAGAGTTGAGCAGCAAAGGTTTTGCCGATAGCATTTTAAATTCGTGGTATAATGGGCTGCGGCAATCTATAGAAAAAGCAAAATTACCGATCTCAGGGTTGGGGATTGCCATGCCCGGGCCGTTTGATTATGAAAATGGCATATCCTATATAACCGGGTTAAATAAATACGAAGCTTTATATGGTATGGACATCAGGCAATGTATTGCAGAAGCGTTAGGCCTTGATCCGTCAGTAATTAAATTCAGGAACGATGCAGAAGCTACTATTGCCGGCGAGGTATTGGCTGGCGCGGGTAAAGGGTTCAAAACTGTAATGGGGGTTACTTTAGGAACAGGGTTTGGCTCTGCCTTATTTAGGGACAATATAACGCGGGACCTCAACTTAGGCAGCGCACCTTTTAAAGATAGTATTGCAGATGATCATTTGTCAACAAGATGGTTTTTGAGAAATTATAGTGAAGCTTCGGGTATAGCTATAGTTGGCGTAAAAGAACTGGCCTTACTGGCTGAAAAAAGCCCGGATGAAAATAAAATTTTCAGTGAGGCAGCCCGGCAAATTTTTAAAGGCTTCGCGGTAAACTTAACCGATTTCCTTTCAAAACCCTTACAACAAATAAACCCCGATGTGTTGGTTATTTGCGGTAATATTGCTAAAGCTTCCCGTTTTTTCCTGCCTTATTTAAAAAAACAACTAAATTCAACCAATATTCAATTGGGGTTATTGGGCGAGAGCGCTGCGTTAATTGGAGCTGCCGGGCTTTTTGAATCGATTCAAATATCCCCTTCTGATAACTCTCAAATCATAACATCCATTATATGACCAGTAAGCCAGCATTTACCGAGAAGAAATTTATCGTAACCTTTATTTTTGTTACCTCCTTATTTTTGATGTGGGGCCTGCTGCACTCCATGAGCGATGTGCTGAACAAACATTTTCAAAATGTATTAAACCTTTCCATATCCCAATCAGGGCTGATCCAGTTTTCAGTTTTTGGCGCCTATTTTATTATGAGTATCCCCGCAGGGCTGTTCATGAAAAAATATGGCTACAAGTCCGGCGTTATATTAGGATTGCTTTTATTTGCCGGCGGCTTATTTTTATTTGTTCCGGCGGCTAACGCCGCCTCGTTTACCTTTTTTAGGATAGCCTTATTTATAGTTGGCTGTGGCATGGCGACGCTCGAAACAGTTGCGCATCCCTTTGCAGCCGCGCTTGGCGATCAGCGTAAAAGTGACCTGCGGGTAAATTTTTCTCAAACGTTCAACGCGGTTGGTACTATCATCGGCCCCACTATCGGCGGCTTTTTTCTATTAAGTGGCGATACGGTCAAGTCGACAGATCTCACCTCGGTCAAAACGTTATATGTGGCTATCGGTATTGTGGTGTTATTGATAGCCGTGGTATTTGCGTTCCTAAAAATACCAGCTTTAACAGATCCTCATGCTGCCATTGCCGCTGATACCCCGGAAGCAATTAATGTTGATATTGCTCCTGGTAAGAAACTATTTAAGCATAAACATTTTGTATGGGCCTGTATTGCACAATTTTTTAACGTTGCTGCACAGGCGGGGACATGGGCATTCTTCATTAACTATGGCGTCAGCGTCATGCACTTCAGCGATGAAAAAGCGGCTTATTTCATGAGCTTGTTTATGGGAATGATGTTACTGGGCCGGATCGTTGGTACTTCATTAATGACCGTGATAGCGCCTAATAAATTGCTTACTGCTTTTGCGCTGGCTAATATCCTCATGTGTGTCATTGTAGCCCAGCATATAGGCTGGACATCCTATATCGCCTTACTGATGATCAACTTTTTCTTCAGCATTATGTTCCCTACTATTTTCAGTCTGGGTTTAAAGAATTTAGGAAACCATACCCAACAGGCTTCATCGTATATTGCTATGGGTGTGGTTGGCGGCGCGCTTTTTCCTTTTATCATGGGGCAGATAGCCAACCACAATGTAGCCCAGGCTTATTATTTACCAATTATATGTTATGCGGTTATCTTTATGTTCGGCTATAAGTTTTATAAGGTGAAGCATTAAATGCCATTTAAATTACCCGCAATAAAAGTTATTCTTTTAGGATGTTTAATAATTACATCCTTAAATATTAACGCCCAAAAGCGGAATAAAAATGTAAAAAAAATACCATATGATTTTTCTGCTATCGACAATAAAATAACTGGTTGGGTAGATACGGGTTATTATAAAGGTGCAGCGCTCATCATTGTTAAAGATAACCGGGTAATCCACCGGCAGTTTTATGGCGATTATAATGCGCAAAGCGTTGCCTACATAGCCTCGGCAGGTAAATGGCTGGCTGCTGCAACAATAGCGACTGTTGTTGATGAGAGCAAATTATCATGGGACGACCCGGTTAATAAATGGCTACCTGAGTTTAAAGATAGTAAAGGCAACGCCACGCTAAGGCAATTACTATCACATACAGCAGGCTATCCTGACTATCAGCCTAAAGGAGCACCTGTTGACAATTATCAAACATTAGCAGAATCAGTAGCGCATATTGTTGGCCTGCCGCCGGACGCTTTGCCGGGAACAAAATTTAAATACGGCGGCGAGGCTATGCAGGTAGCAGGCCGGATGGCTGAAGTGGCAACAGGTATGGATTGGGAGAGTTTATTTCAACAAAAAATAGCGAAACCATTGCACATGGATTCCACTCATTTTACACCAGTAAGTAAAGTTGGCGGCCAAAGCCCGATGTTGGGCGGCGGGGCGCGTACCTGTTTGCAGGATTATGCCAATTTTTTAAATATGATCAGTAACGACGGCATATTTAATGGTAAGCGCATCTTATCAGCAAAAGCAATTACAGCTATGCAGGCCGATCAGGTTGGCAATGCTAAAGTAAACACAAATGAGTTTGTTGAACATGTGAGAAAAGATACCCGGACCAGTATTTATGGATTGGGCGAATGGCGCGAGGAAGCAGATGTAAAAGGAAACGCGATACTGATAAGCAGTCCAAGTTGGGCGGGTGCTTACCCGTGGATAGATAAGAAAAATCATATTTATGGATTTTTATTGGCCCGTGTAGCACAACAGAAAAGTGGATTTAACCCATTTTATTCCAGCCCGGTTTTGCCCATGATGGTGCGGGATATTTTAAAATAGCAAAGCAATAAGTAAAGGAGAAAGTTATGAAAGGTGCATTTTTAGTTAGCTTGTTTTTATTGCCGGTAATGGTATCGGCACAATATGTGGGCCAGCATAAGGACGCAGTAAAGGTTACTACAAAGATCCCTGTAAAGGCATATAGCTTTGATCTGCAGGACGTGAAATTGCTGGATAGCCGTTTTAAGCAAAACATGGATAGGGAGGGCCAATGGATGTTATCATTGCCGGTTGAGCGCCTGTTGCATAGCTTTTATGTGAATGCGGGGATGTTTACTGACAAAAAGAGCAGCCCAACAAAAATGCCCAAACCATTGGGCGGCTGGGAAGAACTGGATATGGAATTGCGCGGACATAGTGTTGGGCATTTACTATCCGGATTATCGTTTCAATATGCCTCTACAGGGAACGCAGTTTTTAAAAAGAAAATAGACAGCCTGGTATCAGGCCTGGCAGAGGTGCAGGCTACTTTAAATGAGGGCGGGTATTTGAGCGCTTTCCCGCAAAACTATATCGACCGTAATATTGCAGGCAAATCTGTTTGGGCGCCGTGGTATACGTTGCATAAAATTACCGCCGGGCTGATAGACGCGTATTTATATACTGGTAACACGCAAGCTTTAGATATCGCTACAAAAATGGCCGCATGGGCCTACAAAAAACTAACGCCACTAAAACCGGAACAATTAGCACTAATGCTACGCAATGAATTTGGCGGCATGAACGAAGCCTGGTATAATTTATATAGTATTACCGGCAACCCGGAGCATAAGCAATTGGGCGATATGTTCTACCATCATGCCGTGCTTGATCCTTTAGCGCAGCAGCAAGATAAATTGAATAACCAACATGCCAACACTATTATCCCCAAAATATCCGGCGAAGCGCGGGCTTACGAGCTAACCGGTGAAGCAAAAGATAAAGATATTACAACGTTTTTCTGGAATGATGTTATCGCCAATCAAACTTACGTAACCGGCAGCAACAGCGATAAGGAACATTTTATTGAGCCGGGTAAAATATCGCAACATATAACCGGGTATACCGGCGAAACCTGCAATACATACAATATGCTAAAAGTTACCCGCCATTTATTTACCTGGGATGCAGATGTTAAATATGCTGATTATTATGAGCGTGCATTATATAATCACATTTTGGGCCAGCAGGACCCTGCCACCGGTATGGTATGTTACTTTACGCCGCTAAAGGCCGGGGCATTCCGCGTTTATAGTACGCGCGATAGTTCATTTTGGTGCTGTGTAGGCTCGGGGTTTGAAAGCCAGTCAAAATATAACGAAGCCATTTATTATCATGATGACAAAGGTGTATTTGTGAATCTATTTATCCCCTCGGTATTAAGCTGGAAAGAAAAGGGCCTGCAATTGCACCAGGAAACGAATTATCCTGAAGAAGCAACAACGCGTTTACTGGTTGAAAAAGCGCCTGCCGAAATTGTACCGTTTTATGTCCGTTATCCATCCTGGGCAATCAACGGTGCTATAGTTAAGATAAACGGAAAAGCAGTTAAGATTGATCAAAAACCCGGCAGCTATATTACGGTTAGCCGGAAATGGACTGTTGGCGATAAGTTGGAGGTTACCTATCCAATGTCCTTGCATTTAGAACCAACACCCGATAACCCAAAAATTGCCGCGATAATGTATGGCCCCATAGTGCTGGCTGGCGAAATGGGCACCGAAGGGATGAAAAAACCTGCGCCATATCATGACCCTAAAGACCCTTATCAATATTATGATTATGATTATAATATCCCCACAGATATTGTTCACACATTAAACGTTACTAACCAAAAAATAACCGACTGGCTTAAACCCGTTAAAGATGCCCCATTAACTTTTACAACAGCCAACACAATGGGCGGGAAAACGGTAACCCTATCGCCTTATTATAATTTGCACAGGCAACGGTATGCGGTTTACTGGGATTTAAACTAAATTAGTTTTTTTAAGGATCTATCAAATGACTATAAAAGGACCTTTTTTCTATTTGTTTACTTGTATAATAGCCTTATTGTTTTCAAGAACGGGTTTCTCACAAAACAACTCCACATCCAAAGTTTGGGTAGCCGACAAAGGTAACGGCACTTATCAAAACCCGATACTTTATGCTGATTATTCAGATCCGGATGTGATACGGGTTGGCAATGATTATTACATGGTTGCATCCAGCTTTAATTGTATGCCGGGTTTACCCATCCTTCATTCAAAAGATCTGGTTAATTGGAAAGTGATCAATTATGCTTTAAAAAAGCAGGAACCATTAGCTGTTTATAATTTACCGCAGCACGGCAACGGGGTTTGGGCGCCATGCATCCGTTTTCATAAAGGTAATTATTACATCTATTATCCCGACCCTGATTATGGTATTTATATGGTTAAAACGGCCAATCCTGCGGGCGAGTGGTCAAAGCCAGTTTTGGTCTTATCGGGCAAAGGGTTAATTGATCCAACTCCGTTATGGGAAGATAACGGCAAAGTTTATTTGGCTATCGGTTGGGCGGCAAGCCGGGCTGGGATAAACAGCCTGATCACAGTTTTTACGATGAACGCCGAAGGCACGAAATCGACTGATGATGGTAAACATGTTTATGATGGGCATCCGCGAAACCCAACTATCGAAGGCCCAAAGTTTTATAAACGCAACGGCTATTACTATATATTAGCGCCCGCAGGTGGTGTTTCAACAGGGTGGCAATTGGCGTTACGGTCGAAAAATATTTATGGCCCTTATGAAGAAAAGGTAGTGATGGATCAGGGCAAAACCAATGTGAATGGCCCGCACCAGGGGGCATGGGTAGAAACGCAAACAGGTGAATCGTGGTTTTTGCATTTCCAGGATAAGGGGCCTTATGGGCGTATCCTTCATTTAGAGCCTATGAAATGGGTAAACAACTGGCCCGTTATTGGTAATGATCCTGAAGGTGACGGAAAGGGCGAGCCGGTAATGAGTTATAAAAAGCCCAATGTTGGTAAAATCTATCCAATAGAAACTCCCGCCGAAAGTGATGAATTTAATACAGATGTTTTGGGCCTGCAATGGCAATGGCACGCCAACCCGAAAGTACAATGGGATGTTTTAATGCGGGGCAGCGGTTATTTAAGGTTATTTGCGTTCCCGTACCCTGCACAAACGGTAAATTTATGGACCGTACCCAACCTGCTGCTTCAAAAACTGCCTGCGCCCAATTTTACGGCAACCACAAAGGTCGATTATAAGGTAGAGGCCAATGCCTGGCAAAATAAAAAGGCAGGTTTGCTCATGATGGGTAATGATTATGCTTATATCTCCATAGCTAAAGATGATAAAGGATATTTGGTGAGCCAGGTAACCTGTAAAAATGCGCTGAACGGAACTGCTGAAGAAGTTGTAGAAGAAAAAAGGATAAGCAATTCATCTGCTTGGTTGCGCGTAAATGTAAACGCTCCCGATGCCAAATGCAGTTTTAGCTATAGCGAAGACGGGGTTAATTTTCAGTCCATCGGAAAAGACTTTTTTGCGAAGCCCGATAAATGGATCGGTGCAAAGGTTGGGCTGTTTTGTGTAAGCGGATCGGATCGTAATGGCGGCTATGCCGATTTTGATTGGTTCAGGATCGAAAAATAATTTTTATTGAGTATAAGATGGCTATAACCCCGTCTACTAAATAACCATCTATACTATGCAAAGAAGGCAATTTCTAAAAAATACTTTGATCACTTCGGCAGGTGTGGTTACTATGCCTTATTTTAACAGGGTGTTAGGGTCGCCGCCTGCAAAAGGAGAGTACGAAGCGTTTTTTATAAACCCGCCTGATGATGCCCGTCCGTGGTGCTTTTATATGTGGATGAATGGCAATATCACCAAAGAGGGCATAACGCTCGATTTGGAGGCTATGAAACGCATGGGTATTGGCGGGTACATTAATTTTAATTCGGCAGTTGGCATTCCGCGTGGCCCGGTTGATTATGCCGGGGCAGCATGGACGGATGCAGTTGTACACCAGGCCACCGAGTCTCAACGATTGGGTATTGATATGTTCCTGCACAATTCGCCGGGCTATTCCGGCTGTGGCGGGCCGTGGATAACGCCTGAATTTAGTATGCAGCAACTGGTATGGACCGAAACGCTGATAAACAGCATCGGCAGCACAACCAATATTAAACTAACAAAACCTTATACCAAACAGGACTATTACCGGGATGCCTTTGTAATAGCTTATCCATCCTTACCCATAGAAAAGGCATTGATGAAGGATACGCTGATCAGGGCAAGCATTAATGGTAAAGAAATAGATAAAAATATTATTATTGACGGTAACCCCGAAACAAAAATAAGGCTGGAGGCAAATTATAACTCACCAATAGTAGGTGAGAGAACAAGCAGTTTATTGCTAGAATTTGCGGAACCATTTGAAGCAAGGGCGATATCTATACTGCGTAAACCTGAAATTCCGCGCGACCTGTTTGACGGGCCGAGGGATCATCCGCCCAGTTTAGTTTTAGCTTCATCTGATGACGGAGTGAAATTTAAAGATATTGGCAGGATAAGCTGTGTGGAGCTGCGGCAGATGGATACACCATCTGTACTAAGCTTTAACGGAGTGACTGCAAAATACTATCGCTTAACAACAAATTCACCAACCTGGTTATCCGAAGTGGAATTGCAAAACGGGCCAAGGTTAGGAGGATGGCCAGGTAAAACAAGTTATACACATGGTAGTTCGCAGGGGCAAACACCACCCTTAAAACCCGAATTGTTTATTGATCCTAAACAGGTTTTAGATATATCCACGCACATGGATGCGGATGGAAATTTAAAATGGGATGCGCAGGCAGGCAGATGGACCATCCTGCGCATAGGTCATACCACAACCGGCGAGATACCCGCTGCACACCCCGATGCGGCTGAAGGCCTGGAAATAGATATGTACAACAGGCAGGCGCTTGATCAACATTTTGAAAAATTTCTTGACCCATTGTTTAAAAAGCTTTCACTTTATATGGGTAAAAGCTTTAAAGGGCTTACGGTTGATAGCTGGGAAGCAGGCAAGCAAAACTGGACGATCAAATTCCCCGAAGAATTTAAAAAAACCCGTAAATATGATATAATGCAATGGATGCCTGCCATGACGGGCAGGATCGTGGGAAGTGTGGACGATACCGAACGTTTTTTATGGGATGTACGAAAAACCCATGCCGACCTGATAGCGATAAACTTTTATGGTTATATGCAGGAATGCTGCCATAAGCGCGGCTTACAGTTTAATGCCGAACCTTACGGCGATGCGGTGTTTGATAGCCTGCAGGTTGGACAATATTTGGATACGCCGATGTCTGAATTTTGGACACGGTATATTTATGGAAGCGATGATACTTCCAAACAAGCTGCCGCGCTGGCCCATGTGTATGGACGAAAGGTTGCCGCTGCCGAAGCATTTACCTCGATGCCGGTCAATTCAAAATGGAAGGATTACCCGTACTCGTTAAAAGCGCAGGGCGATTACTTTTTTACAATGGGTATCAACAGGCTGGTGTTCCACACATTTGTACATCAGCCTTATAAAACCGGGAAACCGGGCATGACGATGGGGCCGTTCGGCAGCCATTTTGACCGTAATAATACCTGGACAGAGCAGGCATACGGCTGGACAAATTATTTAAAACGCACCCAATACCTTTTGCAACAGGGCCTGTTTGTTGCCGATGCCTGTTATTTGAAAGGAGATGAGCCGGCATCTGGCATACCCGACCCTTACCGGGTTATGCCAGATAATTATAAAGTTGATGTAATAGGGCCCGATGCGTTAAACCGTTTTACTATAAAGGATGGGATCATTCTATTGCCAGATGGCATGAATTACAAGCTATGTGTGCTGGCTTTTTCAAATACCATAATGCCCGAAACATTAAATAAGCTTAAAAAATTGGTGGCGGATGGGATGATACTTGTTGTATCGGGAAAGCCATCAAAGTCGTTTGGCCGCGCGGCGGAAGATAAGATGGTTAAAGATGCGGTGAATGAATTTTATGACGATCTGAACGGATTTGGGGTAAAATCCCGAATTTATGGCAAAGGTAAATTGATGTGGCTATTTAATGAGCAGCATTTTGCAGCATCATCTATTCAGCCCGATTTTACCTATATGGGCGAAAACCAGGATGCTGCCATTGTATGGCTGCATAAAAAAGCGGGGGATATGGAATTTTATTTTATCAGTAATCACCGGCGGGTTTATGAAAAGATACAATGCTCATTTAGAATTACCGGTTTACAGCCCGAGCTATGGAACGCCGAAACCGGGAAAATATATGATATGCCGATTTTTGAATTTAAAGATGGGCGTACGCAATTAGCCTTAGAACTTGAACCCGCTGAAGCGGTTTTCGTGGTGTTCAGAAAAAAGGCGGCTGGTAATGGCTATGCCACCATTTTAAAGGACGGAAAGCCCTATTTAAGTACAACACCTTATGTTATAGACAAAACTCCCTACGCGGATGTTAAAAATAATTTCACTATAACGCTATGGGCAAAACCCGATTCATTTGCCCAGGATGGCAGGAGCATGCTTTTTCATCCGCCTAAAGACGATCCTTATGGCCCGAACCATACTACGATGGCTATTGGTGCCGGGCAAAATGGGGTACGTGTTTATGATAACTCAAGTGGGACGCCCAAGGTCGTTATTACTTACGACCAACCGATTGAGGGGTGGACACATATTGCTGTTGTTTATGAAAATAACAGTATTCCGTCTCTTTATATAAACGGAAAATTAGTTAAACATGGTTATGCTACCGGGAATATTGTGCATCCGGGCTTGGCTGCTCCGGCAGCAAGAAATATGTACACCACCTATTTTGAAGGTAACTATACTGCGCCCCAAATTTTTAACAGCGTATTGAGCCAGGAGGATTTAATTAAACAATACACCAACGGTTTGCCCGCACCCCAAATGCCGGTTGCTATAAAGTTGAAGCAATTATCCGCAGGGCATTTAGAAGCAGAGGTATTTAAAAATGGTAATTACACCATTAAGGGCGCTGACCATATAAAACAGGTTAATGTGATTAACTGCGAAACCACTGTTGTTAAAGGCACGTGGCAGGTGTCTTTTGATGACGGTACCGGTGCTATTGAATTGCCCGAATTGATGTCATTGCGCAACCACAAGGATTTTGACATAAAGTATTTTTCGGGTACGGCAACGTATCGTAAAATTATTAAGGTTCCCGCATCTTACATCTCCCCCAATAAAAATATATACCTGGACCTCGGCAGGGTTGAAGTTATTGCCGAATTGAAGATAAATGGAAAAAAAGCCGGGATAATATGGAAAGAGCCATATTGTTTGGATGTTACCGGTAACGTGAAAGCTGGGGATAACCACATTGAAATAAGCGTTACCACCCTATGGCCAAACCGTCTGATAGGTGATGAGCATTTGCCCCAAGAAAATGTTTACAGTGAACATGGCTTTGTTGAAAAACTGCCTGACTGGTATGTTAACAATCAACCCAAACCCGGCAAAAGAAAAGCTTTTACCACCTGGAAAAACTTTGACAAAGACTCGCCGTTGGTGGAAGCGGGATTATTAGGGCCGGTAGTATTACGGGTTGCGGTTAAGAAGATAATAGTATAGAATGAACAGGAGAAATTTTTTAAAAGAAACAGCCATCAAGCCAGGAGGTATTGTAGTAGTTCCATCACTGGTTTTTGGAAATCCCTCATGGCTTGATCCGGCAGTAAATACGATGATCTCCACAGAAGCAGTGGGCACAAAATTCAACCATTACTGGAGCAAATGCGTTGGTGCCGGCCGGGCTAATGAAGGGTTGCGCGCATCGTGGCTGGAGCAGTTGAAAATGGCAAAGGAACTCTGCGGGTTTGAATATTGCCGCTTTCATGGCTTGTTTCATGATGATATGTTTGTTTATAAAGAAGTTAACGGCAAAGCCAAATATAACTGGCAATATGTTGACGACCTGTTTGACCGTATGTTGGAAATTGGGGTACGCCCGTTTGTCGAATTAGGGTTTGTGCCTAAAGTAATGGCATCAACCCCCAATACCACTTTTTGGTGGAAGGGCAACAGTGCACCGCCCAATGATTATAACAAATGGGGTGAATTAGTGAGGGCATTAACTGCCCATTGTGTTAGCCGGTATGGGTTAGATGAATTACGCAAGTGGTATTTTGAAGTATGGAACGAGCCCGATCTGCATGGGTTTTGGGATGGCAGCAAAGCGCAATATTTTGAATTGTATAAAACATCGGTAAATGCCATAAAAGGGGTTGACGAGAACCTGCGAGTTGGTGGCCCGGCTACCAGTAATTTTGTACCTGATGAGCGTTTTGACGGCGAAATAGAAGATAAAACCAAGGACAAAACATTAATTGCTGACGATATTAATAAGTTAGAATGGCACGCGGTATGGGTTAAGGATTTTATTAATTATTGTGCTAAGGAAAAGCTGCCGGTGGACTTTATATCTACCCATCCTTATCCTACTGATTTTGCCATAAACCCCGAAACTAAAAAAGGAGGCGGGCGAACAAGAAAGGCAGATGCTACCAAGGATGACCTGGAGTGGCTAAGAAAAACCGTTGCAGCAAGCCCATATCCAAATGCCGAAATACATTGTACCGAATGGAGCAGCAGTCCCTCATCGCGGGATGCGACACACGACTCGCTACAGGCCGCAACTTATCTAATAAAAGCCAACGTAGAGGGGATCGGTTTTGTTAATTCCTTATCCTACTGGACGTTTACGGATGTTTTTGAAGAAGGCGGCGCGGGTGATAGTATATTTCATGGCGGCTTTGGCCTCATCAATTACCAGGGAATTGTGAAGCCCACTTTTCATGCCTACCGCATGCTGAATAATTTAGGCGATGAAATATTGCATAAGGAGGAAGGGATGATAGTTACCCGGCATTCGAAAACGCAAAAGGTAACGGCGTTGCTTTATCATTACCCCGCAGAATATAAGGATGTGGTAAATGGAAATGTAGAGCAAACGTTAAATGCAGGCAAGCCCAAGGAGTTTAATTTAAACCTGCCCGCATTACATCTCTCTGCCGGTTTTGAAATACAAACCTTAGATAGGGACAACGGCTTTGCCTATCCCAAATGGAAGGCTATGGGCAGTCCCGAACCACCTACGCGCGAACAAACCAAACAATTAAAATTAGCTGCAATGGCAGTAAAAAAAGAGCAGATAAAAGCAGATGCAAGAGGAGGGTTGAAATGGAAAAGGACCCTGCAGCCGTGGACGTGTGTATTAATTAAACAGGTATAACCGATACTTACTTATTATTTAAAGCAACTATGATGTACAGAAAAATATTAAACCTTGTTACAGTTTTACTATTGTTAATAGCTGCGCAGAGTAACGCCCAGGTAAAATCTACCTATCGCTTATACTCGCCCGATAAAAGAACTTATTTAGAGATAAGCACAAAAAATAGCGGCAAACTGGAATACCGGGTAGTGTATCACGATAAGGAAACAACCAAATGGTCGGCGATGGGTTTGGTGGTTAACGGGTTAACTGCCGGGGAACATACAAAGATGCTGGGTGCCGTACAAACCAGCCATGCTGAAATATTTGCATGGCCGTTGGGCGAGAATGATAAGATCAGCAATAATTATCAGGAGCTAATATTAAAATGCAGATCCGGTGATATACTGTTTAACATAAAGGCAAGGGTATTTGATGGTACGGCCGCATTCCGTTACGAGATACCTGCACAAAAAGAAATTAAGGCGGGGGTTATCACAAAAGAACTAACCGAATTTAATTTAACAAAAGCTTATACTATTTACCAGTTTAACCAGGAATCGGTATTTAAGCCGTATCTTTTAGATTCGTTAAATGTTTCCTGCGATTTCCCGGCTACATTGGCATTGAAACACCAGCAATATTTAAGCATAGGTGAGTCTGATAATCACAATTATATTAAAGGCGAATTGGTAAAAGGAAAGTTATCAAACAGCCTGGCTATTGCTTTTAACACAACCCCGTATCATATTGATAGGAGGGTTGCATCGTCAAAAGATACAATAGTAAAGTTTTCCGGTGATTTTGAAACGCCCTGGCGTACAATAAGCGTTGCTGAAACCGCTATTGGTCTGCATGATTATAGCCAGCTTAATCTTAAATTGGTTGCACCTACTATGGCAAAAGTCCCTGCAACTATAAAACCGGGGAAACTGATTCGCGCACAGCTGAATACACAAAGCGGCTTGGATTGTATAGACTTTGCCGTGAAGCATAACTTTCAATACATCATGTTTGATAGCGGCTGGTACGGCCCCGAAAGATCGCCGCAATCAGACCCTACGGTTGTTATCCCGGCAATAGATATGCCTAAAATTCTTCAACAGGGTAAAGAGAAAGGTATAGGTGTAATACTCTATGTTAATTATGTAGGGCTAAAATTATATTTAGATAAACTGCTGCCTGTATTTAAAAATTGGGGAGTAAGCGGTATAAAATTCGGCTTTGTTGATGGATTATCACAGCAAGGCATATCATTTTTAGATACAGCTATTAATAAAGTAACTGCTAATGGCTTTATATTGGATATACATGATAATTACAAACCAACAGGATTAAGCCATAAATACCCTGCATTGCTTACACAAGAGGGAATAAGAGGTGATGAGAACAGCCCGGATGCTTTCCATACTACCGTATTACCCTTTACCCGTTTTATTGCAGGCCCGGCTGATTTTACCTTTTGCTTCCCTAATCCAAAAAACATATTCAGCAAGAATTTAAAAGTAAGTAAGGCACAACAGCTCGCGCTTACGGTGGTATACTTTAGTCCGTTGCAAAGCATATTCTGGTACGGCCAGCCCAATGATTATACCAATGAGGACGAAATAGAATTTTTTAAATATGTGCCCACTGTTTGGAACGAAACGCATTACCTGGCTGGTGAAATAGCCGAGAACATAAGCGTTGCCCGAAGGAAAGACAATACCTGGTATGTAGGCAATGTGGCCGGTCTATCCGATTGGCATGCATCCATCAAACTAAATTTTCTCACAAAAGACAAGACATATACAGCCACAATTTATGAAGATGACGATAATAACGGCATCAGGAAAAGAATAATAGATGTTAAAAAAGAGGATAGCTTCCCGGTCGACATAAAGGCAAAGGGCGGGCAGGCAATCATTATAAGAAATAAATAAAAGAAGTTTATATATAAGAGAATTATGAATTATTTAAAAAAATCAGGCTTTGCAATAGCTTTTTTATTATTAAGCATTGTTGTTTTTCGTGCCCGGGCACAGCAATTTATCCACCCGGGCTTGCTGCAAAGCAGCGAAGATATTGCGCGAATGAAAAAGGCGGTAGCAGAAAAACAAGAACCCATTTATAGTGGTTACCTGGTTTTTGAGCCAGCTGCGCAATCGCAAAGCACATACAAAATGCAGGGGCCTATGGCGATGGTTGGCAGAAACCCCACGGTTGGGCAAGGAACGTATGATGGAGACGCAGGAGCGGCATACCAAAATGCCGTTATGTGGGCTATTACGGGTAAAAGAGAATATGCAGATAAGGCCAAAGAAATCATAAATGCATGGTCTGCTACCCTGACATCTATTACGGGCTATGACGCTGTGCTTATGGCAGGGCTGGGGCCTTTTAAAATGGTGAACGCGGCTGAAATACTGCGATACACTAACTCAGGTTGTTCCGCTGCTGACATTGAAAAAACGGAAAAGCATTTTAAAGAAACCATTTATCCGGTCATAAAAAATTATTCGCCGTTCGCTAATGGTAACTGGGATGCTGCTGCCATGAAAACAGCCATGGCGATTGGCATTTTTTGTAATGATCAGGCCATCTTTGAAAAGGCAATACGTTACTATGAAGATGGCGCAGGAGATGGCAGGTTAACCAATTATATTATAAATGATGCCGGCCAATGCCAGGAAAGCGGGCGCGACCAGGCTCATACTCAATTAGGGATCGCTCATTTAGCAGATTGTTCTGAAATGGCGTGGCACCAGGGGTTAAATTTATATGCCTATGCGAATGACCGTCTACTAAAAGGATTTGAATATACCGCTAAATATAATGTTGGTATTGATGTGCCATATGAGGCGGTTATGGACCGGACCGGCAAATATTTAAACAAAGAACTATCTCCCCAAACCAGGGGCCGGTTCAGAACGGTATATGAACAGGTTTATAACCATTATGCAAACCGTATGGGCCAAGCCGCACCCTATACATTACAGGCAATTGAAAAAATCAGGCCGGAAAAGGAAGGCAACGGAGGGGACAATGTAGGTTTCGGCACACTGCTTTATGCGGCCATCCCCGGTTCAAAAGAAAAAATAAATACAGGTTTAAAGCCGGTTGCACCTGCCGGCTTAATTGCCAAAACGTCATCAAAAAATGGTAATACAATCAGCTGGGTGAAAGTCATTGGGGCCAATACTTACACGGTAAAGCGCAGTGAGCACGAAACCGGGCCATACACAACTTTGGCAAAAAATATCAACAGCGAAACATATAAAGATACCAAAGCAGCTACTGGTAAAACGTACTATTATACTATTACTGCAGCTAACAAAAATGGAGAAAGTGATAACGCGTATCCTGTTTCTATTACTACTGATTTGCCAGCTGGCTGGAAAGAGATCAATATAAATTCACCCGCGGGATACGCGGCTTATGACGGGCAGCAATTTACTGTTGAAGGTGGCGGCATGATGGCAGACAGCTTGAATGACCAGCTTAATTTTGCCTATCAGCCATTAAATGGAGATGGCACTATAACCGTGCGGTATGTGCCGCAGATCAGCTCGCAATTTACCAGTTTTGGGTTGTCGATGCGCGAAGAGTTAACCGGTAACACCGCTCAAGTATCGTTAATCATAAGTCCGACTGCCACCCGTCAAATTGAAACACCCGGATGGTATGTAAAATTGTTTTCAAGAGATGTTGCAGGAAATAAGGTAAATGCAGTAGCCGGCAACTCTTTAACCTTGCCCTTTGTTGATCATGGCCGCCTTACCGGTTATTGCTGGCTGCGTTTGCAACGAAAAGGAAATGAATTTACCGGCTACTATTCGGTTGATGGCGAAAGCTGGATAAAGACAGGTTCAACAGTTGGCCCGTTAAAAAAACAGTTATATGTTGGCCTGCCGGTTTCATCCGGGGTTTCATCGATAACCACTACGGTTGTTTATGACCACATTTCTGTTAATGACAAACCGGTTAAATAGTATTACTTTAAATGCACGAAAAGATGATAGTATTGAGTAAATTCGAATTGTATAAACCCGGCACCTTTTAATAACCCTTTCGGGAGCTGACACATGAAAAAAAAGATCTCAATTAAAGATATTGCAGCTGCGTTAAATATTTCTATTACTGCAGTTTCTTTTATTCTGAATGGAAAATCAAAAGAGAAGGGAATAAGCGATAGTTTAACGGAGCGGGTTTTAAAATATGTGCAGGAAACCGGGTATAAACCTAACCATCTTGCTAAAAGCCTGCGAACGGGTAAAACCAAAATAATAAGCTTGCTTGTAGAAAATATAGCCGACCCGTTTTTTTCGTCTATAGCTGGTTATGTTGAAGAGGTCGCCAATCAGCGCGGGTATAAAATAATATATGGCAGCACAAAAAATAAGGCTTCCAAAACGCGTGAGCTAATTGATCTTTTCAGGGACAGGCACGTAGACGGGTTTATAATAACGCCGTCAGAAAATATTGAAGTGGACATTACAACCCTGTTAAATGAAAAAGTACCTTTAGTGCTTTTAGACAGGTATTTTAAAACTATTGAAACAGATTGTGTGGTAATAGACAATTTTGAAAGCACCTACAATGCCGTTAAATACCTTGTTGCACAGAACTATAAAAACATCGCGTTTATTACCTTAACATCCGACCAGACACAGATGCACGACCGTTTGGCCGGGTATGAACAGGCCATAAATGACCATCAACTTGAACCTTGTATAAAAAAGATAGATTATGCTAAAGTTGATCAAACAGCAGTAGCGCTTATAACTGATCTTCTTAATGAGAACATACAGGTAGATGCCTTATTTTTTGCAACAAGTTACCTGGCATTTAAGGGAATAGATGTTATCAACAATATGGGAAAATCTATCCCGGACGATTTTGGAATGATAGCGTTTGACGATCATGAAATATTTAAATTATTTAAACCTACTATAACTGCTGTTGCACAGCCTATAGCCGAATTGTCGAAACAATTAGTTAACCTGTTATTAGAACAAATTGATAATCCTGGCGTTGAACGGAAACATAAGCACCTGGTCATACCGGCCGTTTTTATGGTTAGAAATTCATCCCCGGTTAAATCAGGAACAGCTGACAAGATTTAGATGGATATTTTTAATGTCATTTTATAGCTATGCCTGAAATACTGTCAAAAGACCGTGAAATTTTTGGTTCCATACCTTCTAAAAGCCTGTTATCATTTTCGCTTGTATAAATAAAGATGACCAGACCAGAAAAAATGCCAGCGGAAAAAAGTACAGGAAATAGCTGAATACATTGTTAAAAACTTTGACGAAATGAATCTTCCCTCGGTCTTATTTATACCATATCATGACAAATAAAAAAAGCACATTGTTCCCATTTATGCTGATCACCAGCTTATTTTTTTTATGGGGATTTGCACATAACCTCGATCCTATTTTAATACCACATTTAAAAAAATCGTTTACGCTCACAACCGTACAGGCTACCCTTGTTGATTCGGCTATCTTTATCGCTTATTTTATTATGGCTTTGCCTGCAGGCTTTATCATGAAAAAATATGGATACAAAAATGGCATTATTACAGGGTTGTTGTTATTTGCCATGGGTTGCTTTTTATTTATTCCGGCAGCTAATACACAGCAATACACCTTCTTTTTGGTGGCCTTGTTTATTATAGCATGCGGCCTTACTATACTGGAAACAGCTGCTAACCCGTATGCTACCGCATTAGGCGATCCGGAAAAGGGTACACAGCGGCTTAATTTTGCACAATCATTTAATGGATTGGCAGCCGCATTGGCCCCTGTAATAGGCGCTAAAATTATATTAACAAAAGGCTACACCCCCGACCAGTTAAAAGTGATGACAGATAGTGCACGTAAACTTGCTTTGGCTGCAGAAGCATCATCTGTAAAACTCCCATATTTTGTTTTAGGTAGTGTCCTGGTTTTAATAGCGATCCTTTTTGCATTTACGCATTTGCCTAAAATTCAAAATGCCGACGGCCATGTGGCCAGTAAAAACATTTTGCACGCTTTTAAGCATAAGCATTTATCGTGGGGAGTTGCTGCACAGTTTTTTTATGTCGGCGCACAGGTTTGTGTATTCAGCCTTTTTATTTTATATGCAACCAAATCTGCCGGTATAACCGAGGTTGACGCATCATGGTATTTAGGCGCATGCGGAGTAGCGTTTTTAGTGGGGCGGTTTGTAGGGACGGCCCTGATGCAGTTCTTTAGATCGCCAAACCTATTAGCGCTTTATGCAATTATCAATGTGTTGCTTTGCATTGTAGCCATTTTTGCACACGGTATGATTACGGTATACACAGTAATTGGTATATGTTTTTTTATGTCTATTATGTTTCCTACTATATTTTCATTGGGAATAAAGGGATTGAAGGGCGATACCGAATTTGGCAGCAGCCTGATTATTATGTCGATAGTTGGGGGTGCTATATTGCCGAGGGTTTTCGGCATCATAAGCGATTCAACAAATAATATCCAGATGGGATATTATGTACCTTTAGTTTGCTTTATTGTTATTGCCGTATTTGGATTAAGCGGGCATAAGCCGCAAATAAAATCTGGTGACCTACAGCCGGCAGATATATTGTAGTTTTCATATAAAAATAAAATGGTAAAAAGTACACATAAGCCGGATTTAGGGATGCCACCGGTAATTTTTGGTACCAGTGGTTTGGGGAACCTGTTTATAGCGTTAAGCGATGAGGTAAAGCAGGAAATAGTAAAAGAATGTATTACACATACAAAAGGTAAACTTGTATTTGATTCGGCAGGTAAATATGGTGCGGGTTTGGCTTTAGAGTCTTTAGGTAAATGTCTAAAGGCTTTAAATGTCCATCCAGACGATGTCATCATCAGTAATAAGCTGGCATGGATACGTACGGAACTTAAAACACCAGAGCCGACATTTGAACCCGGTGTTTGGCGTGACCTTAAATACGATGCTGTACAAAATATTAGCTACAACGGTATAATTGAATGCTTTGAACAGGGCAACGAATTATTGGGTGGCTATATTCCTCAAATGGTATCGGTACATGACCCGGATGAGTATTTGGCGAAGGCACAATCGCCTGAAGAAGACAAAAAACTTTATAACGATATTTTAGAGGCGTATCGTGCACTTAAACAGCTAAAGAGTGAGGGTAAAGTTAAGGCCATTGGGGTAGGCGCAAAAGACTGGCGCTCAATAGAACGTATTGCTAATGACGTTGACCTCGATTGGGTGATGATAGCCAATAGTATGACCATTTACAGGCATCCGCGCCCGCTGCTGGAGTTTATGAAAAAGCTGGAGAGTAAGGGCGTGCAGATCATTAACTCAGCCGTATTTCATTCTGGTTATTTAATTGGCGGCGATTATTTTGATTATAAGTTGATAGAAGGTGACAAAGCAGAAAACAGGGTATTAGCCCAATGGCGAAAGGATTTTTTCAAACTATGCGCCAAATTTAATATTAAACCCGCCGAAGCCTGCGTGCAGTTTGCATTGATGGCTCCGGGTGTCAAAAGTATTGCACTAAGTACCAGCGACTCAAAGAGAGTGAAAGATAACATCGCAATGGCCGAAGTAGCCATACCCCGAAAGTTTTGGGACGAAATGATCGATGGAGGATTGATCGATGAAAATTATTTTAACTACTCAACTACTAACCAATGAAAAGATATTGTTTAGCGCTTGATCTGAAGGACGACCCCGCATTGATTGCAGAATATGAGCATTGGCATAAAAGCGAAAATGGTTGGTCCGAGATAAAAAAAAGCATTATAGATGCCGGTATAACCGATATGGAAATATACCGGACAGGTAATCGCCTCTTTATGGTCATGGATACAGCGGATACGTTTGATTTTGAACAAAAGGCCGATATGGACGCAGCCAATCCGAAAGTCCAGGAATGGGAAGAGTTAATGTGGAAATTTCAACAACCTATACCCTGGGCCAAACCGGGCGAAAAATGGATTTTGATGGATAAAATATTTCAATTAGGCTAACCAGGTAATATGCTTAAGATAGACTCGCATCAACATTTTTGGCAATATGACCCGGTTAGGTATGATTGGATAGATGACGGGATGTCGGTCATCAGGAAAGATTTTTTACCCGGTGATATTAGCCCTGTTTTAAAGGAAAATGGATTTGACGGCTGTATAACGGTACAATCGCATCAGTCCGAAGCGGAGAATGAATTTCATTTGACTAATGCAAATAAGTATGATTTTATCAAAGGTATTGTTGGTTGGCTGGACCTATGCTCAGCGGAGATTGAAGATAGATTAGCGTACTATCAGCAATTTAAAATACTAAAAGGTTTCCGACATGTTTTGCAGGGCGAACCCCAGCGTGATTTTATGTTAAGGCCTGATTTTTTAAATGGAATTAGCTTGCTAAAAAAGTATAACTATACCTATGATATTTTAATATACCCAGACCAGTTAAAATACACAGAAGAGTTTGTGTCAAAATTCCCTGGTCAGCCTTTTGTAATAGACCATATTGCAAAACCGGACATTAAAAATAAAGAGATAAAACAATGGGCAAAAGATGTTGCATCTGTAGCGAAATTTGAAAATGTTTTTTGTAAGGTATCCGGCATGGTAACAGAAGCAGATTGGGGAAAATGGGATAAAACTGATTTTTACCCATACCTTGATATAGTGGTTGAAGCTTTCGGAATGGACAGACTTATGTTTGGCTCAGACTGGCCCGTATGCAATATAGCTGCCGATTACTCACAAGTAGTAAACATATGCAAGGATTATTTTTCAGCTTTTAGCAGCACAGAACAAGAGCTTTTTTTTGGCGGTAATGCCATTCAATTTTACGGTATATAAATAGTAATAAATGAAAGTATTAGTTTGTGCGGAACCGGGAAAACTGGAATATGCAGAAAGGGGAAAACCGATATTAAAAGCCGGGCATGCAATTATTAAGATAAAAAGAATTGGCATTTGCGGTACCGACCTGCATGCTTTTGAAGGCACACAGCCTTTTTTTAATTACCCGCGCGTGTTGGGTCATGAATTAGCGGGCGAACTGGTTGAATTTGAAGATGCGCCTGGTTTTACACAAGGCGAGACAGTAACTTTTATACCTTATTTTAACTGCGGCGAATGTATTGCTTGCCGCTTTGGCGGGCCAAATTTTTGTGCTAATATTAAAGTTTGCGGTGTACACATTGATGGAGGTATGGCCGAATATCTAATGGTGCCCTCGCATACCCTGGTGCATGCCGAAGGATTGAGTTTTGACGAATTGGCGCTCATTGAACCTTTAGCTATCGGAGCGCATGGCATAAGGCTCGCGGGTGTAAAGCCGGGTGAGTTTGTATTAGTTATTGGGGCCGGGCCGATAGGTTTGGGTACGATGCAATTTGCCGGTATTGCCGGCGGCAAAGTAATAGCGATGGATATTAACGATGCCCGGCTTAAATTTTGTAAAGAAAAAATTAAAGTTGACCATACCATAAACGCGCTTTCTGCGGATGTTTTGCAGCAATTGCAGCAAATTACAAATGGCGATATGCCAACCGTTATTATTGATGCTACGGGAAACCTGAAAGCCATTAATAATGCTTTTCAATATATGGCACATGGGGCAAGATATGTTTTAATAGGATTACAAAAAGGAGATATTAGTTTTAATCATCCCGAATTTCATAAACGGGAAGGAACCTTGATGAGCAGCCGTAATGCCACCAGGGCAGATTTTGAAAACGTTGTTGATTGTATGAAAAAAGGCTTGGTAGATCCATTAACTTATATCACCCATCGCGTAACTTTCAGTCAAATAAAAGATAATTTTGAAAGCTGGTTAAAACCGAAGAATGGCGTTATTAAGGCCATGGTATCGATGGATGATCTATAACCGTAATTAAAATGAAAAACAGGATTTTAAAAATAAACAACCGGGATAATGCCATAGTTGCGCTTACAGACTTGCAGGCTGGTGAAACCGTATTTCTTGACGATGAAGCAATAGAAATAAAGGAACAGGTAGCAGCCAAACATAAATTTGCTGCGGAAGATTTGTTAGAAGGCTCAAAGGTTTATATGTACGGGGTATTAGTGGGTAAAACAAGTAAGGATGTTTTAAAAGGGCATAGATTAACCACCGCCAATTTGCAACATGCTGCAAGTGATTTTACGGTAGGCGAACGGAAAACAGAATGGAATAAACCGGACGTTACCAAATGGGAGAACCTAACCTTTAACGGCTATCATCGGGAAGATGGCAGTGTAGGTACGGCCAATTATTGGATAGTGGTGCCAATGGTTTTTTGCGAAAACAGGAACGTGGAAGTTTTGCAGGAAGCGCTGGTTAATCAATTGGGTTACGGCCGGAATAATAAATACCAATTGCAGGCAAAATCATTAATAAGCCTGTATCGCTCAGGTAATTCTATAGCCGATATTTTAAATGCTGATGTAAACGATGATAAGCAACATAAACAGGTAGAACGTTTATTTGAAAATGTTGATGGCGTTAAATTTTTATTGCATAACGGTGGCTGCGGCGGTACCCGCCAGGATGCACAGGCTTTATGTGGTTTATTGGCAGGCTACATTACCCACCCAAACGTTGCCGGTGCAACCGTGTTAAGTTTGGGTTGCCAAAACGCGCAGGTTAGTATGTTACAGGCAGAAATAAAAAAGCGAAGCCCTAACTTTAACAAACCGTTATATATTTTAGATCAGCAAAAAACCGGTACCGAATCCGAATTGCTTTCAGATGCCATTAAGCAAACCTTTGCCGGTATGGTAACCGCTAATCAACAAACACGTAAACCCGCGCCGCTAAACAAATTATGCATCGGGCTAGAATGTGGCGGATCTGATGGATTTTCAGGTATTTCAGCAAACCCGGCTATAGGATATACATCAGACCTGGTAGTTGCTTTAGGAGGTTCAGTTATCCTCTCAGAGTTTCCCGAACTTTGCGGTGTTGAGCAGGACCTAAGCGACAGGTGTTTGACAGTTGAAAACGCGGAACGGTTCTCTAATCTTGTGCAAACTTACAGCCAGCGCGCAGAGGAAGCGGGGTCGGGGTTTTATATGAATCCATCACCCGGCAATATAAAAGACGGGTTAATAACCGATGCCATAAAATCAGCAGGCGCTGCAAAAAAGGGAGGTTCATCACCAGTAGCTGATGTGCTGGATTATCCCGAAAAAGTGACTAAACAGGGGCTTAATCTTTTATGCACACCGGGAAACGATGTAGAATCTACCACCGCCGAGGTTGCTGCCGGGGCCAACATTGTTTTGTTCACAACTGGGTTAGGAACGCCTACGGGCAACCCGGTAACACCGGTAATAAAAATTGCCACCAATACTTCTTTATATAACCGGATGAACGATATAATGGATATCAATACCGGCAATATTATTGAAGGGGAGGAAACCATAGCGCAGGCCGGCGAAAGGATATTGAATTATGTTATAAAGGTGGCGAGCGGCGAAATACAAGTTGCCGCAGTAAAACACGGGCAGGATGATTTTATCCCCTGGAAAAGAGGTGTGTCATTATAATTAAAAATATATGTTTGATCTGAAAGGTAAAATAGCCGTTATAACTGGGGGAGCCAGCGGCATAGGGCTGGCAACTGCACAACTTTTTGCTAAGCAGGGGGCCGAGGTCTGTATCATTGATTTAAAAGCAGCAGATATGGTAAATGATATTTTACCTGTCATTGGAAATATACGTTATTTTGCTTGCGATATCAGCAACCAGCAACAGGTACACCAGGTTATTAACGAGATAGGAAAAGTAGATATATTAGTAAACAACGCCGGGATAGCACATATAGGGAAAGCCGATGCCACATCAGAAACAGATTTTGACAGGGTATACAATGTAAATGTAAAAGGGCCTTATAACTGTTTGCATGCCGTTTTACCTTTAATGTTAAAACAGGGTGGAGGCGTTATCTTAAACGTATCGTCAATAGCCGCCGTTGTTGGTATTACCGAACGTTTTGCCTATTCTATGAGTAAAGGCGCTGTACAAGCAATGACATTTTCTGTAGCGCGTGATTATATTGATCTTAATATCCGTTGTAACTGCATTTGTCCTGCCAGGGTTTATACGCCATTTGTGGAAAATTTTGTCGCTAAAAATTACCCCGGTAAGGAAAAGGAAATGTTTGATAAACTTTCCAAATCCCAACCCATTGGCCGCATGGGTACTGTTGACGAAATTGCCATATTGATATTATATCTCTGCTCGGACGAAGCCTCTTTTATTACAGGTTGTGATTACCCAATTGACGGTGGGTTTATTAAACTCAATAATTAATATGGCTTGGCGTATTAGTTTATATGCTCCAGGCTTTTGCATGTTGTTTTGAGCTTCCAAGCCCATCAATACCTAACTCAATAATATCTCCCGGCTTTATATAAAATGGCTCTGGTTTTTGACCTAACCCAACACCCGGCGGCGTACCTGTTGATATAATATCCCCGGGTAATAAGGTCATGAATTGGCTTAAATAATGAATAAGGAACGGTATTTTAAAAATTAAATTTGATGTACTGCTGTCCTGCATCATTTTGCCATTCAACGTTAACCACAAGCGAAGGTCATCAACATCTTTAACCTCATCCTTAGTTGCTAAAAAGGGCCCGATAGGGGCAAAAGTGTCGCAACTTTTTCCTTTAACCCATTGGCCACCTCTTTCTAACTGGAATTCACGTTCACTATAGTCATTAATAAGGCAATAGCCAGCAATGTAATCTAAGGCATCTTCTTCATTTATATAAGCGGCTTGTTTGCTTATAACCACGGCTAACTCAACTTCCCAATCGGTTTTAAGGCTGTTTTTGGGTATAATTAAATCATCATTAGGGCCTACAACAGTTGTAGTCGATTTAAAAAATATAATGGGTTCGGCAGGCAATGGCATATTCGATTCTTTGGCATGATCGGCATAATTTAAACCGATACACACTAATTTTGACGGCCTGGCAACGGGCGGCCCCAAACGCACATCATCAGCCAATTCAGTAAGTGTATCCCTGCTTTTTTCGATATAGGTGGCTAAACGGTTTAATCCGTCTGTGCCAAAAAAAGTTTCATTGTAGTCTTCTGTAAAAGAAGGCAACGCATATTTTTTGTCATCTAAAATAATGCCCGGTTTTTCTTGCCCGGCTTCGCCAAATCTTATTAGTTTCATTAAATATAAAGTATTGAGTATTGTTTTTCAAATATAGAATTAAGTTTCAAACAGCTTTAGTAATAACTTAGGAATATCAATTTGGTACGGTAGAAACCGATGGCCGCGTTTCTTATAATTTAGTCTAAAAAAATGGTTAGTTAATAAACGAATTACTACCTGATAAATAATGGGGTTGAAGTGAGTATGCTATTAAATTCTTTTTGTCATTAAAAATGTAAACCAGGTAAATTTTGTTTTCTTAAATAAACAGCTTAAGCAAATGCCCGAAAAATCTTCCTGGTATAAAACAGGCGATATGGCTAATATTTTTATTGGGGAGCACGTAGATGGACTTAGGTTTATTGAATCGAAAAAATAAAAGCAAAAACATTCAGATTATGATTAAAACACAACCAGCTTTAAAATTTTTATTATTCTTATCACTGCTTTTCCCGCTGCCTGGTTTTGCTGCCGATGGCGACAACAAAACCATTTATGTTGCTAAAACAGGCAACGATGCTAATAACGGAAGCATAAAAGCACCTTTATTAACAATAAGCAAAGCAGAAAACCTGGCGCATCCCGGCGATCGGATAGTAGTTCATAAAGGGATTTACCGGGAAACGGTAGTTCTTAATTCGGGCGGCACGGCACTGAATAGCCGCATCACTTTTGTAGCGGCACCGGGTGAAGAGGTAGTTATTAAAGGATCTGAACAGGTAAGATCATGGGTTAAAGAAAAGGGCCGCACCTGGTGCGCCGAAATTAATGAAAGCTTTTTTAAGGGGTTTAATCCGTTTGCACGGTTGGTAAGTAAAGACTCATCTTTTATTCATCTGGGCGAAGTTTATTTACAAAATAAGCCGCTAAAAGAGCAAAAGGATGTAAACCAGGTTGAAGCTACCCAGGGTAGCTGGTTTACTACGCAAGACAACGGTAAAACTATTATCATAGCGAATTTTGGAAATATTGACCCTAATACACAGCTTACAGAAATCAATGTGCGCCCGGCAGCATTTACTGCACAAAAGCAGGAGGTTAATTATATTGTATTAGATGGATTTAAGATCTCGCAGATTGCCAGCCCGATGGCGTTCGTCAACGGGGAGCAAACTGGTGCAATTACATTAAACGGGGGTACATATTGGTTAATTCAAAATTGTACGTTAAGCGACTGTAAGTCCGTTGCTATCTCTATTGGTCAAACGGGCCATGCCTATCCCGGTGCAGGGCCCGGAAAACCGGAGTATAGCGATCTGTCAAAAGACATTACGACTGTAGGGCATGAAATAGTCAAGCATAATCATATTTTCCGGTGCGGGCAGGCTGGTATCTTTGGCTTGCTTCATGGCACCTTTAGTGAAATTACAAATAACCTTATTGAAGATATTAATAGTAATGATAGTTATCCGGGAGAAATAGCCGGGATTCATTTGGTGGTGGCAATTGATGTGCTGATTGATCATAACCTGATTAGGAGCGTTAATGGTTATGGCTTGTTTATGGGGCCGTTGTTCCAGGGTGCGCATATCAGCCGGAATATAATAACCGGCACAAAGGCAAGCTGTCTTTATTTTTATAATAGCCATGGCCCCGCATTAATAGATAATAACATACTTGCAGGCACTGGTAAGCAAACTGGCGAGGGTGTAAGCATGATGAGCGCAGAGGCAAATGTATTTGCACAAAACCTGTTTTACAACTGTGGCTTTATTAATGAAAAAGTACCGGGCAGATCATTTGCTACCAGTAATTACCTGGCTCATACCTTAATTATTAAACAAACTATCCCGGTGCTGCCTTTTGATGACCGTTGGTATAATAATGTATTTATTAAAGATGGCCTTAATCAATTAACCCCAAATGCCGATTGCCTGGCTGATTATAATGTTTACCTGGATGGTGCTTCAGGTAGTTCGTGGGGAGATAAGCTAAGTAAGTCAATAACCGGAAACACCGGTTTTAAATTAATTAATACTGCAAAAAGTATTAGTTTAATATTCAATGGCAAGACAATTCCAAAAATTACCAGCCCCGTACTTAGCCCCGAATTTATTGGCTTTTTTACGTTAAGCAAGCAATATATCGAATATCCTGACGGCAAAACCATTGCCGTTAATAAGGATTTTACCGGAGTTACAGCAAGTAAAACGGCAAAACCAGCCGGGCCATTTTATCAATATCCTGCCGAAGGAAGTAAAGGACAACTGTTATTTACCTATTAAAATTGAAGTAGCATGAAACAAGCATTTCTATATAAACTTACAACCAATAAAGTGTTTAAAGGCATTCGGCAAATGATGCTGATTATTACGCCGGTTTGTTTTTTGGTGATAGCGCAGGCGCAGGTATTAAAGCTCGATGCCCCAAAACAATATCATCCCCAACCCTTTGTTCATCCCGGATTATTACATACCACGAGCGATTTAAAGCGGATGAAAGAAATGGTTGCTAAAAATATAGAACCCTGGAAAAGCGGTTTCGAGGTATTTAAGGCCAGCCCTTATTCCAGTGCCGATTGGAAGCCGCATGCAGTTGAACACGTTGAACGGAGCCTTTTAACCGGGGCCGGCAAAAATATTGGCGAACTTGAAAAGGATGTATGTGCGGCTTATCAAAATGCGTTAATGTGGGCCATTACCGGTGATGAAGCACATGCAAAAACAGCTGTAGCTATTTTAAACGCCTGGTCTAATACCTTTAAAGTTTTTGACGGTACCGATGTTGAATTAGGAGCAGGGCTTAATGGGTTTAAACTCACCAGCGCTGCAGAAATTATGCGTACATACCCGGGATGGTCGCCTGCCGAGATTAAAAAATGCCAGGCCATGTTTATGAATGTTTTTTATCCGCCCCTACAATACTTTGCGCTTTGGGCACATGGGAACTGGGATTTAGCGTGTATGAAAGAGATGATGGCAATAGGTGTGTTTTGCGATGATCATGTACTTTTTGACAGGGCTGTTGATTTTTATTATAAAGGGCCCGGTAATGGTAGCTTACCACATTATATAGTTAATGAAAGCGGACAGGTACAGGAAAGCGGGCGCGACCAGGCACATACCCAGTTGGGTATTGGCCACCTTTCTGAAATGTGCGAAGTAGGCTGGAGCCAGGGGATGGATATGTATAGTTTTATGAATAACCGTTTGCTAAAAGGATTTGAATATACCGCCAAATATAACCTGGGCGAAGATGTGCCTTTTGAGCCTTTTACAGATATAAGCGGACGTTTCCCTGCTTCAAAAATTGCAGCAGGAAGCCGTGGGAGTTTGCGTTCTATATATGAAATGGTATATAATCATTATGCAAACCGGGTTGGATTGCCAGCAGACCAATATAAATATACTAAAATGGCTGCTGATAAATTACGGCCCGAAAAAGCCGGGTTTAACGCGGACAACCCAGGTTATGGTACTTTACTCTTTTCGTTGAAGGCAGCCAATTAAAGCATCGGAATTTACTCAACAGGTTATTGACAATAATAAAAATCGTAATAAATAATTGATGATGAAATCGCTATTTATAAAAGGCACGTTTGTAGTGTTAATAATATCCTTTGCGACACATCTTTACGCACAATCGCCGGTATTGGCCCGACCGAATGCCCAACAACTCGCATTTCAAGATCTCGAACTCGGGGTTTTTATTCACTACAGTATTGACACGTATGCCGGCAAAGGGGCGCCGCAGGGAAGTACTCCTGCATCTGAATTTAATCCAACGGAATTGAATCCCGAACAATGGGTTTTGACTGCTAAAGCAATGGGGGCAAATTATGTAGTTCTTACCGCAAGACATGAACAGGGATTTTGCCTGTGGCCGACAACAACAACTGATTATAGCATAAAATCCAGCCCATACAAGAATGGTAAAGGTGACATTGTCCTCGAATTTGTAAAAGCCTGCCGTAAATATGGAATGAAAGTAGGTTTATACACAGCCCCCTGGATAGATTCACATTGGGAAGCCGGTCAGCCCGGATACAAGGCAGGAAATACCGGAAGGATAGATAAGCTTGATGATGCGGCACTATATGAAAAAGCGCTTAAGAAAGAAAAAGAGCAAATACGGGAATTGATGTCTAATTACGGGCCGCTTGTTTTTATTTGGGATGATCATTTTGGCCGTTCAGATGCATTGGATGGCCCCCATGGGGGCAAGCTGAGGCAATTTTATGCGACACTAACGCAATATGCACATGAACTTCAACCTAAATGCCTGCTTTTGGGCACGGATGTTGAGCATGTTGGCAACGAGAACGGCTATGCAAGTTACCCATTGTGGAATGCGCTGAACACGGTGGATGGTACAAACTACTCAATAAGTTTAACCTATAAATGGGGACATGATAATCTTGGTGATCCGTTAGGCAAATTTTACCGCCCGCAAATGGCTACCACAACTAACGCTTTCAGTACCGGTGGATGGATGTGGGAAGGCCCGCGCAAGCCCCAGCCACTTGAAAGACGGATGCAGGCTTATTATCAAAGCATTGGGCGCGGGTCAGGAATTATTATCAATATGTCGCCGGACAGGCGCGGGCTGATCCCGGAAGACCTGGTTGCTGCCGCTAAAGAAATGGGGGACGAAATTAAGCGCCGTTTCGGTGATCCGATTGTTATATCTAATGCTAAAGACCCGGTACAAACGCTAAAGTTCAAAGAAGCAAAAACATTTAACCATGTGGTTACCATGGAAGAGCTTAGTGGTGGCCAAAAGATAGCGAAATATACAATTGAGGCAGAAATAAACGGGCAATGGAAAGTTATTGTTGACGGCCAAACCATCGGACACAAACGTATAGACCAATTTGCACCTGTTTCTGCTACAGCATTACGTTTTACAGTTACTAATTCTGTTGCCCAGCCTGCTGTAATGCGCAGTATAAAAGTTTATAATGTCTCCGGATTGAAGAGCTGATCATCGTGCCCCTTGCAAGTTATGGCGTTAGGCTTACCCCCTGCATTAAGCAACCGAACAAGTTTATTTGGTTTTTAATGCAATAGTTGTAACAGCCGTATCAAGTTGGTTTGGATCGATTGTGAGCAAAATACCTGAATCATCCTGCTTGAATTTTATTTTTTTTCCGTTTAACATAGTACAGCTTTCTATTTTTTGACCGATTGCCGGCAACTGAAGCTGCTGCGTTATTTTCGACGAATTTATTAAATGGATATAGATCATATTTCCTTTATGTGTGCCTCCGTATAAACTATCAACCGGCTGAAAAGGGCCGGCGCGTGTTCCGTAAATACTTTCGCCATTTTTATTTAACCATTCGCCTACTTCTTTTAAACGGGCTACATGTGTTGGCGGTATAACGCCGTCACGATCAGGCCCTACATTCAACAGCATATTGCCGCCCCTGTCAACTACATTAACCAGCATTTGAATAATACTTTTACGGGACATTAAATGCTGGGCTGTATTAAAACCCCAGCTTGCGCCGTTTAGGTTTAAACACTTTTCCCAGGGTATGTCAATAATAGGCCCTTTAACCTCTGCACTGCCTTCATTTACCTGGAAATCGCCAAACATGCCTGACCGTGGGTTGATCACAATATCCGGCTGATATTTGCGAACTATAGTATTGAGTTTAAGGGGCTCCCAAAACCAGGCGGCATCTGCATCGCTGCCTTTATGAGAAAGCCATCCGCCATCATACCATAAAATGTCTATTTTACCGTAATTCTTCATTAATTCCTCAACCTGTCCATAAGCCTGTTGCTTCATCAAGGCTGCATTTTCAGGTAATCCCTTAGGGTCAAAATAGCCGGGGAAGCGCCAGTCCATAGGTGAATAATAAAGGCCTACAGATAATCCTGCTTTACGGCAGGCGGCAGTATAGGCTGCTACAAAGTCACGATGCGCGGCGGTTTCCATACTATTATAGTGGCGATAACTGGAAGGGCTGTTCCACATGGCAAAACCGTCGTGATGCCGCGTTACCATCACCATATATTTCATCCCCGCGCTTTTGGCTATGCTTGCCCATTCATCGGCATTAAATGATTTTGGATTAAATTGATCGGCATATTTTGCATACTCTTCGGCGGGAATTTTTTGGTTAAACATGGTCCATTCGCCAGTAGCCGGAATGGCGTATAATCCCCAGTGGATAAACATGCCGAATTTCTCGTCTTCCCACCACTGCATCTTTTCGGGAGGGAGATTAAGGCCAGGCCCTTTTACCCCGGTAACTCCGCCTTTAAAAGATTTAAAAGCCTCATTGCTCTTTTCCATTGATTTAACTTCATCCTTACCCAATTGCTGACCGTGTGCTTTTAAGGAGAATATAAACAGTGATAATAATACCATAATTACCTTTTGTGCAAAAAGGGTTTTAGATGCGATTTTTGATTTCATATTTAATATACGTTTTTACAGTTAAATGGTTTAAGCTACATGAGAGATAGGACGGGTATGTTATTGCATGCCGAATATTATTTGTCCCCCTTAGCTCACCATTTAATTCTCTGACATATCTTTTTATAGTTTTACAATTTTTTTTGCTCCAATATAGCTAATAATTTTATCCGGGTCGGTGTGTTCTACAGCACTGCCGTGATTTGGTTTGACAAGAATAAGGTTAAATGTTCTTTTCCTGATCATGCCCGGATACTTTCCATGCTGGTCATTAATGATTAGTGTTTTATTTTTTTCGTTCCATACAAAGTCTATGGTAGCATACATGCCTTTTTCGTAATTATAATTGTCGTTTTGATCTTCGTACAAGGTGAATTTACCATCGGCTCCGGGATAAATTTTTATCGTAAGGTCATCCCATTTCTTTTCAGTCGCATATTGTACTTTCGGCCCCCAGGGGATGATAGATCCGGCTTGAACGTAAAGTGGTAATTGGTCAATTGGCTTGGCACGGTCAATGTATTTCCGCCTTTAGGGGCTTCACCCGTCCAAAAATCGTAATCTTTCTGTAAGTCCACAGGACTGATTTTACACTATTTCCATACTCTTATTTCTCTCTCAAGTAAAACTCAGATAAAACAAAAATAGGTAAAATCAATTAAAATATGCAAATTTTAAAGAGTAAAAATTTATATAAAATACTGTATTACAGTATTTTGAATGATATTTTAAACCGCTTTAAATCAATTAAGTTCCGGATGGCATGCAAGAGGTCATCGGTTCGACTCCGATATTCTCCACTTGATAACCAAGGCTTTACGAAACTTCGCAAAGCCTTTTTTATGTAGTTTTTTGTATTTACCCGAACTGAACCAAAATGTTAAGAAAAGTGACTATCCGCTCTGGCGCTAATCGCAATTGGTATTATGCCCAATGCGCAGGATATGCCCGTCCGGGTCTTTTACCAGCATTTCGCGCATAAACCAGGGCTTGGTTTCGGGTTCAGACAAGATAATGGCACCTTTTGCTTTGATCGCTTCGTAGTATTCATCCACATTATCTACGTTAAGCGCCAGCCAGGTCCCTTTATTCCCCTGGCCGCCACGGCAAAAGAAAATGGTGGTGTTGCCATCCACCACGCCGCCGAAGGTCGGCGCTTCGTCCCAGCCCCAGTGTTCTTTAAAGCCGAGAACTTCGGTATAATAAGCGATACTGCGTGCAACATCGTCTGAATAAAGGATAGGGATCACAGATTCGATTTTCATGAATAGGGTTTTAATAAATTCCTGTTTTTGGTTAAGGCTTGATTATTGGTTAATGTAAAAGCCAAACGGAAGCCAATACAACCATCAAATGCACCTGGTGTAATCTCGTAGCGTTTAGTATTGGTGCAATGAATTGCACCGTTGTGGTGGCAGCCCCCTCTTAACACCTTGTCATGTGTCGGGGTGGCGTAAGCGCTACCATCTTTGGGTATTAGGTTTGGGTCGCGGATGAACCAGTCCTGGCACCATTCCCAAAGGTTTCCGTTCATATCATATACCCCAACCTGGTTCGCCTTTTTTTGGCCTACAGGATGAGCAACGGTCAATTTATCCTTATTCTTCAATTGGGTAATGATAGCCATATCGCTATAAGGGCCGGCATTGCCTTCATACCAGCCGGCTTCGTCCATATTGTTCGTACCTGCAAAGTGGAAACCATCCCGCCAGTGCTGACCACCCCGGGCTGCATATTCCCATTCCGTTTCCGTAGGTAAGCGAAAAGTGCCTTTATTGCCAAATTTCTGATTGAGTTTTTCAAGGAAATTCTGAGTATCGTACCAGGAAACATGCTCGGCAGGCTGTTGTTCACCCTGATATTGGAAGCGGCTGCCGTTTTCACCCATGATAAAATTCCAAAGCGCTTGTGTAGTTTGAAAACCGGCGATAAAAAACCCAGGGATAACGATAGGTTGTTCGTCACCAAACAAAAAAAGTTCGCCCTGTGGCGTGCCGGCCACAAACATCAGTTCCAGCTTATGCACCGTTCCGTTATAAGTAAATGCTAAGGCCAGATTGTCCATTTTCTTTCAAGTAATAGGTTGGCAAAAACGCAGTGTATTTCCATCTGCGTCTGTTACATAAAATTCTCTTCTTCCCCATGTCTGATCGACGGGGCCCTGATGTACGGGGGAATTTAGTTTGCCGAAAGTATCCAGGCCCCTGCTTTTATATTTGGCAAACAGGATGTCCACGTCGGGAACCCAAACATAGACCACCGAACCGAATAACGACTCACTTTCATGAGTCGTAATTTGCAGTTCCATCTGTTCATGACCGAGATCCCACGGGCGAATCCGGCGTATCTTCTGGCCAGGTCATTAAGAAATCCAGCACTTCCGTATAATGCCGGATGGCCGCCCGCATATCGCGAACCTTGAATAAAGGGATAAACTGCATAAAACTAAGTTAAGTAAATCAGGATCAAAATGAAAGTTTTTTAATGATAAAGCCCAATGGATAATTGATCATCTTCAATACAAATTAAAATAAAAAATTGTGCAAACCGTACCTAAATAACGCTCTGGGCCAGTCACAGAGTTTCGTAATTACTAACCATTTTAATACTATCTTTACGCTAAAAGTCAGCTATGGAGGTGCCCTTAAAAAGCAAAAAGAGATATTACGAATTAGATCTGATGCGATTTTTGGCCGCTTTTTCTGTGTTGATGTATCACTATACTTTCAGCACCCCGCGGGTTTATAATTCGCCGCCTTTTTACAGCCTGGATATTATTTTTCGTTACGGTTATTTAGGGGTTGATGCCTTTTTTATGATCAGCGGTTACGTGGTGCTGATGTCATCTATGCACAAAACGCCGAAAGACTTTGTTATATCAAGGGTGGTTAGGCTTTATCCAACTTACTGGATCATTTGTATAATAACTTTCTGTATTTTATATTTTGGTCATATTTCTTTGCCAAATATCCCGCACGCCACTTTAAAAAATCTTGCCTATAATTTAACAATGCTGCAAAATTTTTTCGGCAAAGAAAGCTTAAACCCGGTATTCTGGACACTAACATTCGAAATGTCCTTTTACTTTCTCATACTATTAATATCCGCGCTTAAACTATGGAAGAACCTGCTGCTTATTCTTATAATATGGTTATTATATTCGTTGATAGCCGGGCAGCATTCAACAAATAGCGCATTTGATTATCTATTTATCCCTAAGTACAGCTGCTGTTTTATTTCGGGGATGTTATTTTACCTGTTGCGGATTGGCTATGCCGATAAATGGAAAATTTATGCTCTCTTAATATTAAGCTATGCGCTTAACATGAAAAAGGATCTTTTTATCCTAAATGATATGAATGGCTCTTATCATGACCCCGGCGCCTACAATGTTTACGCCCTGTTTATGATCATTACCTTTTTTTATATCTTTTTCCTGTTTTCGGGCCTTGATAAAATTAACCTTTCCGGTTTCCCGTTCCTGGCGCGTTTAGGCTTTTTAACTTATCCGCTGTACCTGGTACATCCAATCGGGGCGGAAGTATTGATAATCCTGGCCGGCAAATTTAATAAAACACTATTATTAATAGCGGTAACTCTAATAATGTTATGGTTATCGCGGCTTATTTACCGGTATATCGAACAGCCTTTTCAGCCGTTTCTTAAAAAGAAGTTATCCGCGCTGCTGGATCATTTAGCGTGACTGAATGCCCTGTAATTACAAAGGGCCTCAATACAATACCCGGTTGTAACCTCTTCCGATCCCCAGCCTACAATTTTGGATGGCCCGGCGTAAAAAAATATGTTTCTTTCCCAGTTACCGGCGCTTTGCTGCGCGTTGATAAGGTGCTGAACGGCGGCATCCAACCGGCTGTCGCTGTGTTTGAAGTTTAACAAGGTTAATATGGCAAAAGCATTGTCAAGTGATGAATTGCCAAAATATCCGCCATCATTATATTGCGCATAGGTGCGGTCTATGATTAGCTGTTTTGCGGGTTCAAGCTCATTGCCGCTGCTGTAGCTTCTTGATATAAAATAGTAAAGGAGATTGGAGTTGTGATACCATTTGTCGGCATTGCTCTCTCTTTTTTCGGCAAGCATTTTTAGTAAATAGTCAACAACAGGCATGGTATCGGTGTTTATACCCAGGTAGTGCAAAACATTCGCGTTTACCATTGCATCAATATCGCCCCTGGCGCCCTCATGCTTAAACCAGAATAACAGCGATTTTACAGGCGCTTTAAACTCTCTGAATACCGTTTTCCAATGTTTGCCAAGCAGGCGCATAGAGAATCGTGAAACTATCCACGTATAAAACAAACCCTCAGCATTACGATTAGCTAATAAAAGCTCCTTATTGTCAGGTACAGAAACACTTAATGACCTTAACACATGACTGGCAAAAACAGTATCGTCCACATCTGCAGGGCTGTATTTATAAAGCGGGTTCCATTTGGTAAAATAATTCCAAACGCCGCCCCTCATCATTTGGTATTGTAAAAAACCAACTGCAGCGGCGTGTATGCTTTTTACTTTTGGTCTGTCTTTGATCTGCAAAAGACAGCTTGCAACTAATGATATTGGAAAGACTGTACTATCGGGTACGCACCATTCCAGCATTTTCTCGTCAGGTGCGTAATAAAACATAAATTCGCCGTTAGGCAACTGGTGGTCATAAAGATAGTTTACGCCATGGTCCACAGCCTGGTCAATTTGCTCGTTTATATCGGTTAATGTCCCGGGCATGGTGCTAATGGGTAATAAATAATTTCGGATCCAATTCTTTTACCCGCGGAAAGGCGATCTTAAACCACTCGGTATAAGTCTCCGGCTTTTGTATCAATTCTTCCTCTATTTCGTCAATACCTTTAAAGCAAAAGTTTTGCACTTCGTTGATATCCGGGTTTACGGGTCCATTATATATTCCAACTAAAATATGGTCGTACTCATATTCGGTCAGTTCATTATCAAGCTTTGCCTGGTATATAAAGCTAAATGCTTCCTGTATTTCGGTGTCAAACCCCATTTCCTCTTTTAACCTCCTTATCGCCGCTTGGTGGATAGTTTCTCCGGGCGCCGGATGGCTGCAACAGGCATTGGTCCATAAACCGCCGCTATGGTATTTGCCTGCCGCCCTTTGTTGTAAAAGCATTTGCCCTTCATTATTAAACAGGAAAATGCTAAATGCCCTATGGAGATTGGGGCTAAGGTGGGCCCTTTGTTTTTCCATAGTGCCTATCTCATTGTCCATTTCATCAACCAAAATAACTTCTGTCTGCTCCATTTAAATGAAATTACAATTTATGGGCGTAATATACAAATCGCCAATTTAAAGTTCAGCTCATTACATTTTTAATTACTTTGCCGGGTAAGGGTAACTGCGCTATATTAAGACGCAGGTTTAATAAAATTTATTAAATTTGGTGGGTCTGTAAACTATACCTTATAACAGCAACAGGTTAGTGTGTAAATTCTAATAATTTTCATGGATAACGTAATAATAAGAAAGTTTAGAAAATTCCGCAGTAACTTAAACATCAGGCGTACCGTGCTATTAGTATGGTCGGTTACAAAAAGTTGGACGATAATAACGGTTGTAGCCATTATTGTAGAGACCTTGTTTTTCCTGGCTTCTATCTATTCTTTAAAATTATTGATCAATGCCGTATCCCAAAAAGATATTTCGGTGAATGATCATGAACACTTAATTTTAAGGGCAGTTATTATATCCGCAGTAGCCGGGATAGGCTACATTATCATTAAGGCAATATCTGCATATATTACAGAGGTACAAGCTTCTAAAGTTTCTATTTATATTGATGATAAGATACACAAGAGCGCTGTTGATCTTGACTATGCCTATTTTGAAAGCCCCGATTATTTCGACATACTAAAAAGAGCAAAAGATGCCGGTGCAGATAAACCGCACCTCATCATTGTGGCATTAATTGAAATAGTAAAAAATTTCATGGTGCTGTTGGGTTTAGGTGTTGGGTTGGTCACCATTAACTGGCTCTTATTGCCTATGCTGGCAGTTTTTGTGTTCCCAACCTTGTTGGTACGCATACATTTTGCCAACAAATTAAATAGCTGGCGAATAGCTCATACCGCTATTGAACGCCAGTCGGGCTACCTTAGCGAGCTCATTACATCAAATGCCGCCGCTAAAGAGATAAGGGCATTCGGCCTTGGTAATTATTTTAAAGAATTATATCTAAAGATCCGGCTCGAATTGCTGGCTAAACGGATGCAGATCAGTTTTAAAAGCACCCAAAAAGAGATCATCACTACCGCTATGGCAAGCATTGGGTTTTTCTGCTGTATTGGATTGATCGCGATTGAAACCATAGAAGGAAAAACCACGATCGGCGATATCACCCTATTCCTTATCATATTTCCGCAAACCTTTTCACTGCTGCAAAATATTTCGGGCGGCATATCTATTGTTTATCAAAACAATATGTTTGTAAACAGCATTTTCGAATTATTCGACCTTAAAAACAACTTTGCCGATATAGATTCGCCTGTTAATATTCCCGAAGGCGGGAACCTTGACCTGGAGTTAAAGAACGTTACCTTTAAATATCCGCATACCGGCAAACCAGTGTTGAAAGACATATCATTAAAAGTACCGTCTGGTAAAATAATAGCCATTGTAGGGTTAAACGGAGCCGGCAAAAGCACCCTTATTAAACTGATTTGCCGGCTGTATGACCCATCCGGAGGCGCAATTACCTATGGGGGCACAGACATCCGTTCATTCCGGGCTTCGGCCTACCGCAAGCAAATAGGCACGGTATTCCAAGATTTTCAACATTATAACGTAAGTGCTGCTGATAATATCCGTTTCGGCGACCTGGACAAAGCCTATTCAAAAGATAACATAGAAAATGCAGCAAAAAGCGCGGGCGCAGATGAATTTATTGGTGATTTCCCGAAAGGTTATGATACAATGATGGGCCGCTTATTCGAAGACGGGCAGGAAATAAGTATAGGCCAGTGGCAAAAACTGGTAATTGCAAGGTCCTTTTATAGTTCGGCCAATTTTTTGATATTTGATGAGGCTACAAGCGCTATGGATACCGTATCAGAAAAGAAACTTTTAGATAAATTCAGGGTTTTGATAGATAAAAGGGCCGCGATTGTGATAAGCCACAGGCACTCTGCAGTAAAATATGCGGATTATATTTACGTACTTTCCGATGGAAAAATAATACAGGAAGGTACGGATAAGGAATTACTGAGCGTTGAAGGAGAATATGCCCGTTTATTTAAAAACAATATACAAGAATAATTGATCCATAGTGAATAAGGCGCCCAAATTTGTCGTTATAACATGCTGCCTTATTGACTGGGGGGGGAGCGAAGAGCTTTGGGCACGAAGCATCCCCTTGTTAAAAAACGAAGGAGTTAATGATATCACTATCTATAAAAACAAGGTCAATTTAAATCACCCTGAATTTATTAAGCTTAAACAACAGGGGGTTAAATTTAAAGAGTTTGATGCGCAGGCGCCGTTTTTAAAAAACATGGTGTCAAAAATAAAAGACACACTTTACCGTATATATGATAAAATAGGTGTGGCCACCTATAATTGGAATAAACCCGCGGAGAAAATTTATAACTATTTAAAAGCTTCGCCGCCCGACTTGGTGTTAATTTCGCAGGGGATAAATTTTGATGGGTTGGTATACGCTTATCAATGTTTCAAATTAAATATTCCCTATATCATCGTATCGCATAAAGCGGTTGATTTTTACTGGCCAATGCCCGGCGACCGCACTTATATGCGCGAAACAATGGTGAATGCAAGAAAATGCCTGTTCGTTTCGGACCATAATAAAAATTTGACCGAAGAGCAGTTTGGTGTACGGTTAAAAAACAGCGGCATTGTTATTAACCCGGTAAAAACCGGTGTAGAGCCGTTTCCATTTCCATCAATTGATAAAGGATACCGTTTAGCCTGCGTTGGCAGGATATTTGTTATTGACAAAGGCCAGGATGTATTGTTGCGGATCTTGTCACAAACCAAATGGAAGGAAAGGGATATTACGGTATCTTTTATTGGTGAAGGGCCGGATTTGGACGGGCTAAAAGAAATGGCTATCTTACTTGGGCTAAAAAATGTTTCCTTTGCAGGTTATATGGGCGACCTGAAAAGCATATGGGCAAACCACCATGCGCTTATCCTTCCTTCAAGAAGTGAAGGTTTGCCCTTAACTATTATAGAGGCAATGTCTTTAGGAAGAATAGCAATAGCCTCAAATGCAGGGGGTAATGCAGAAATTATACAAGACCAGGTCACCGGGTTTATTGGTGAGCACTATGAAAAAGAATTTGACCGGGTATTGGAATTGGCCTGGTCTAAACGCGAAGAATGGCCGCAAATGGGGATAAAGGCCGCAGAATACATCAAAGAAAATATCCCAAAATCGCCCGAAAGGCTTTTTGTTAATATATTAGCTGAAAATTTTTAAATGAGTAATCCCCCATTAGTTTCTATAATAATCCCAACCTATAACCGGGCGGATATATTAAGGAACGCGCTTGACAGCGCACTTGGACAAACATATACCAATACACAAATTATTGTGGTGGACGATGGTTCGACAGATGGTACTGCCGAACTGGTTAAACAATACCCGAAGGTTGAGTACATCCTTCAGAAACATGCCGGACAGGCTGCGGCCAGGAATTGTGGTTTATGGCATTCTAAAGGAAGTGTTATAGCTTCTTTGGATTCGGACGATATCTGGAACCCTGATTTCCTGATGCGGTGTGTAACCAAACTTGAAGAAGATAAATTAGATTTTGTTTTTACCAATTGGCTACAATATACAGATGAAAACAACGGTTGGGATTATTTGATAAACGACCCTTATTTAAAGCCCCACATGAAAGACACGCCCGATCATTGGGTTACGCTTTCTTACATTGATGCCCGCAAATTGTATATGTATTCGTGCCCATCGCCCTCATCGGCTGTAGTGATAAGAAAATCATCCATCGTTTCCGGCTGGGATGAACAAATACTGATAGGTGATGACTGGTGTATGTATATTAATGTATTACTGTCCAAAGAACGAAAAATAGCTTTTACCTTAGATAAATTGTGGAAGAAAAGGGTAAACTTTAAAAATATTTATGACGGCAGGAAAAGGAGCGAAGTTTTAAAATATCTTTATATTACCGATGCCGAGCGGATGATAGAAAAGTTTAAAAATCTGTTGACCGCGGAAGAATTGTATATTTTCCAAAGGCGGTATATTGCCAGTTTGGTGGAACTTGCCAAACATGAGATAGTAAGGGAGTTTAATTGGGGCGAATCTATGAAACTACTCAAAAAATCTTTTGCATTAGACTCATCCTACACATTAAAAATGATCCCGCAAATTATATTGACTGGGGTAAACAGGAAAATTAATCCTTCTACAGCCAGGTGAGTTTTAACCAGCTGTAATTGCACATACTGAGTAGGGCGCTAATAATTTAGTACAATGAAACTATTAAACTTTACCCGGTATTCTGAATGGTGGGAATATAAGTTAGTTCCGTTGCTTACAGTTGGTTATGCCGCAATATACCTGGCTAATTACCCTCCAGGCCCTGCTATTTTAAGATTACTCATCTTATTATTGTCCATTATAATCGGCGCTGTTTATGTAAGCGTAATAAATGATATTACAGATATTAAGGAAGACGCTAAAGCCGGTAAAAAAAACCGGATGGCGGGTATCTCCAAATGGCAACAAACGCTTATAGTTAGCCTCTGCCTTATAGCCGGCTTGTTTTTTGGTTATTTAATTTACCCCGACAAGATCTCCTTGTTTTTTTATGCGATGGCATACGTAGTTTTCAGCTTATATTCCATACCGCCGTTCAGGCTAAAAAAAAGAGGTATTTGGGGCGTCTTTTGTGATGCATCGGGCGCTCACCTGTTTCCCACCCTATTAATTGCCTATAATTTAGCAGCTGTTTCGGGCACTGTTCCAAACCCTGTATGGATAATTGCCGTAGGGATATGGGCGCTGTGTTATGGATTGAGGGGCATATTGTGGCACCAGTTTTATGACAGGGAGAATGATCTTGCATCGGGCACAACCACTTTTGTAAGCAAGGTTGATCCAGCGAATTTTAAACTACAGGAAATGGCGCTGTTTACAATTGAAGTATGCGCTCTTTGTGTAATGCTCTGGTATATTATTAACCCGGTAATAATCCAGTTTGTGGTTTTTTATCTGATATTGGTGCTTATCAGGAAATTATCTTTCAAATATAAAACCACCTTTATTATCTCCCCCAAAAATGCGCCCTACCAGTTGCTTTTGAACGATTATTACTTGGTTTTTTTGCCATTGTCATTATTGGTAACATTCAGCTTAAATTATAAATACGGTTGGATCATATTATTGGTCCACATGCTTTTATTTTCTCAAAAGATCCGGCATGTTGCACATGATTATAAGAAATTCATACTATCGAAGATTTAGTATATTTATTTTAGGCAACGTAATAACCATATTGGCTGTATCATCATATAACACAGCCTAAACACGCATGAAGGGAAGAAATAACATTAGCTATTTAAAGAGAGATTTTCTACGGGCGTTTTCACTCATCTGGAAGGCAGATAAACGTGCCGCCTTTATCAACATTGTATTACAATGTATACAGGCAATGTTGCCTGTGGCGTCGTTAATAATCATTAAAGGGCTTATTGACGCATTGGTAAAAGGAGATAAACAGTTTGATGATATCCTTTTGCTGGTAATTGCCTTTAGCATAATGCAGTTTTTATTAGCGCTGGTTACACAATATGCTTCCTATATTAATACCATACACCAGGAAACATTAACCGATTACCTGTCTGCCGAAGTATTAAATAAGGCCATGGTGGTTGATTATAGTTATTATGAAAACCCGGCTTACCATGATACCCTGCATTTGGCGCAGTTGCAATCACTTTACAAGGCCCCTTCATTATTGGTTAATTTTAATTCGACGTTGGTAAATGGTTTGTCGTTGGTTTTTTTGGTAGGGATATTTGTTAAGCTCAGCCCTATGTTTGCCTTGTTGTTTATCGGGCTTTCGCTACCATTGGCACTTATTAAATGGTACTCGGGCTATGAACTGTTGCGGTTAGAGCGGCAATATGCCCCGCTGGAAAGGGAAGCCGGTTATTTACATCATACCTTAACCAATGTTAGTTATGCAAAAGAGGTAAGGGTATTCGGCTTCGGCAAAGCCTTTATCGCAAAGTTTAACTACATCCGCAAATATATCCATGATGAAAAAAAGAAGCTGAATATCAAATTTACCTGGTATAGCTTAATAGCCGAGTCGGTCGAGATCATTGCTATGGCCTTTATTTTTTGGCTGCTGGCTAAACATGCCTGGGAAAAAACCATTACCATTGGCCTGTTTGTACTCTATATTCAAGGCTTTCAGCGGTTGCAAAGTAATTCAAAAAACTTTTTGCAATCTGTTGTAGCCCTTTTTCAGCAGCGCATGTTTTTGCAGGACCTGTTTGCCTTTTTCGATATAAAGGTTAACAAAAGCACTTTAGGTAACATCCCTTTTCCGCAAGGCGAAAAAGGGCTTACCGTACAAAACTTATCCTTTATTTATCCCGAAACAACTAAACAGGTACTGCGCAATGTTTCTATTGAATGTGCGCCCGGCAAAATTATAGCCATAGTGGGCGAAAACGGTTCAGGGAAATCAACGTTGGTAAAGCTGCTGGCGCGATTATACAGTATGCAATCGGGCAGTATAACGATCAATGATGCAGCTATAAATGATATACAGATCGATGATTACCGGGCGCAGTCTATTTTCCTGTTCCAGGATTTTGAAAAATACTTTTTAACCATCGAAGAAAATATTGCCCTGGGCGAAGACCTGGAGAAGGAAACGCCCGATGCCATACAAAATGCGGCGATGCTATCAGGCGCTCACGATTTTATTGTTAAACTATCAAAAGGGTACCAAACCCGCATGGGCCGGTTATTTGAGGGTAGCGAGCAGATCAGCGGCGGCCAGTGGCAAAAACTGGCGCTGGCCCGTATCTTTTATAAGGATACCCAATTAGTGGTATTGGACGAGCCCACCAGCGCCTTAGACGCCACCGCGGAACTGGAACTGTTTAAAAATGTAAAAGCAGGACTAAAACAAAAAATGGGCGTATTGATAACCCACCGTTTATATAACCTGAAAATTGCTGACTATGTATATGTAATGCAGGACGGCCGCATAGCCGAAGAGGGAAGCTTTGACAGCCTGATAAACAAAGATGGCGCATTTGCCAAAATGTATAATGCCCAAAAATTGTAACCGGTTTATAATAATTTTTTAGCTAAAAGATAAACGCTTGTAATTATTAATAAAACTTCCTACATTGATTAAAATTTTAGTTTATGAAAAAATTAGCCCTATTGCTTTTATTGCCCGCTTTTGTTGTAATAAAAACCGCATCGGCACAAACAACCGAGCATTTAAAGCTATCAACCCAGTACCCCGCTGCTGGCGAAAAGGTAACTTTTACCTATGATCCAACGGGGACACCATTGGAAGGCAAGGCCAATCCGGAAGGGGTTGTATATTTTATGAATACCAATCTCCCCTCGGACAGCAAGGATAATCCGGCAATAGATATCGATTTTAAATCAGAAGGAAAATTACTCACCGGTTCATTTACTATACCGGCTGATGCCAAGTTTTTCTATTTTAGCTTACATAAGGACACTACCTATGACAGCAACGATAAGTTAGGGTATACCTCATATATCTATAAAAACCAAACGCCGGTTGCAGGGGCGTATGCTTTAAAAGGTTATACGTTAATAAGTGGACGTGGCCCTGCCTATGCTAAAATAAAAAACGATTTGCCTTTGGCAATAAGTTTATATCAAAAGGAGCTTGAAACATATCCTACAAGCAAAAAAGATTACCAGGGCAATTATGCTTCGCTTTTAGTGAGCTCTAAAGATCCGGCCGTTAAAGCATTAGCCGATAAACAAGTAATGGAAATGGCGCAAAGCGGCGTTCAGGTTAATATGACATCAGCAGTTGCATTGTTGAAAGCGCTTAAAAGAACCACATCCGCTGACTCGCTAAGTGCTGTTATCAAAGTAAAATTTGCTGATAATATAGCAAAAACAGATCTGCAGTCAGCTTTCTCCAAAGAAACTGACGCCGTAAAAAAGGAGGCCTTATATAACGAATATGCAAAAAAATATACGGAAGTACCTTCGGATAAAACAGACAGGCAGGACAATATGAGGATGTTGCTGGCTTACGCCTATTTACAGGCAGGGAAAATGGCTGATTATAGCCGTGTTTTGGCCACAGTGAGGGATAAAACAAACTTACCTCAATATTTAAACAGCGTAGCTTGGGAAAAAGCCCAAAAAGATGAAAACATTGACGAGATGGGCAAACTATCAAAACTTTCGCTGGATATGATAAATGCGAATATCAAGAATCCTAAACCATCGCCTTATGCATCCCCAAAAATACTCGTAAAATCATATCAGTCGCAATTAGATGCGTATAGCGATACCTATGCTTACATATTGGCTAAGCAAGGCAAATTTAAAGAAGCCTACAGCTACGAGCAGCCTATCTATGCAAAATCAAAAGGTATGGATGCAGGTATGAACGAAAATTACTCGAACATATTAAAAGGTATGGGTAAAAACCAGGAAGCGATGAAGGTGATTGAAGATGCTATACAAATTGGAAAAAGTACCGGCCCAATGTTAACTACGCTTAAGGCCGCTTATACCAAAGAAAAAGGATCTGACAAAGGGTTTGAAGCCTATTACGCACCTTTAAGAGAAGTGTATGTTAAAAAGCTAAAAACTGATATATTAAAGGAAATGATCAACAAGCCGGCGCCTGCTTTCGCACTGAAAGATTTTGACGGCAAAACTGTATCATTAGCCGATTTAAAGGGCAAAGTGGTTATTGTTGATTTTTGGGCTACCTGGTGCGGCCCGTGCAAGGCCTCTTTCCCGGGCATGCAATTAGCGGTAACCAAATACAAAGATAACCCTAATGTGAAATTCCTGTTTATTGATACATGGGAAACTGTTGATAACTACCAGGCCGAAGCCAAAAAGTTCATAGCAGATAATAAATATACCTTTAATGTGCTTGAGGACGAAAAAGTAGGCGATGCCAGGCAGGGTAAAATTGTTACTGATTATGGTGTAGACGGTATCCCTACCAAATTTGTTTTGGATGGCAGCGGCAATATCCGGTTCAAACATATTGGTTGGGACGGCAGCACCGAAGGTTTGGTTGACGAGGTTTCTATAATGATAGATATGGCTGCAACACCTGCTGCTATGGGTGGGCAAAAAGTAAGCATGATTAAAACTGACGAATAGCGACTTTTTTGTTCATAAAATAAAGGTTAAGTTTTTTCATTTAAGGCGTTTGCATTAATTTGTAAACGCCTTCTTTATTTATTAAACGTTATTTATACATTTATAACTCATTAACCCGGTAGCCTGAAATATGAACCTGCAATCTTTAACTCGTGGTGGCTTTATCCTTGCCGCTTTAGTATTTATCACCCTGCACCTTTCTGCGCAAAGCAGTGGAAATTCGATGCTGTTTAACAGTAACTGGAAATTTCATAAAGGCGATGTTACAAACGGCCAGGATATCAATTTTGCTGATAACGACTGGCGGGCATTAAATCTGCCGCACGATTGGGGCATTGAAGGGCCGTTTAGCGAGGAGTGGGCAAGCGGTACCGGGTTTTTACCCGCAGGCATTGGCTGGTACCGCAAAACTTTTACCGCCCCGGCGGATGCCAAAGGCAAAAAAACATATATTTATTTTGAGGGTGTATATGATAACAGCGAGGTATGGATAAATGGCCATTACCTGGGTAAGCGCCCTAATGGCTTTGTATCTTTCCAGTACGATATGACGCCGTATTTAAAAACAGGTAGCAATGTTATAGCTGTAAAGGTTGACCACTCGCACTTTGCCGATTCAAGGTGGTATACCGGGTCGGGCATTTACCGCGATGTTTATTTAATAACTAAATCGCCTTTGCATATTGGCTTATGGGGTGTTAACTATACCACGCCGCGGGTTTCGGCAACGCAGGCACACGTTAAGGTGAACGTAAATGTAGTAAACGAAAGTAAAAGCGCTAACGTAACCATAAATTGCAAGCTGGTAAACAAAGCCGGGCAAACCGTAGCCTCGGCTTCAAAAAATATTAAATCAGCAACTGCCGATAGCAGCTTTACCGATCTGGATATGACGGTTAAAAACCCGCAATTATGGTCGGTAGATAAGCCAAATTTGTATAAAGTTATTGTTTCGATAAGTAACGCCGGCAAACAAACCGACCAATGGCAGGGTAAAACTGGTATAAGAACCATAAAGTTTGACCCTGATAACGGGTTCTTTTTAAATGGTGTAAACATGAAGTTAAAAGGCGTTTGTATCCATGATGATGCAGGCGCGTTGGGCGTTGCAGTACCTAAAGAAGTTTGGTATCGCCGCTTAAAAATCCTAAAAGAGGCAGGTACTAATGCCATCCGTATGAGCCATAACCCGCACGCACCTTATTTTTATGACCTATGCGATGAGCTGGGCCTGATGGTAATGGATGAAGCTTATGACGAGTGGGAAGCAGGCAAAAATAAATGGGTTAAAGGCCGTAATGTAAGCACCCCAAGCAAAGACGGGGGCAACGAATTTTTTACCAATTGGTATGATAAGGATGTACGCGATATGGTACTTCGTGATCGTATCCACGCCAGTATTATTATGTGGAGCATAGGCAATGAAATTGATTACCCTAACGACCCTTACACCGATCCGGTACTAAGCACAGGCCGCAACCCTCAAATTTATGGCAGGGGTTATGATGCAACACATCCGGCAGCAGCAAGGATGGGCGAAATATCAAAATTACTTGCGGCTGTTGTAAAAAAATACGATACTACCCGCCCTGTTACATCGGCATTGGCAGGGGTTGTAATGTCAAATCTTACATCCTTTCCTTATAACCTGGATATAGTCGGTTACAATTACCAGGAGTTTAGGTACCCTGACGATCATAAAGCCTATCCAAAACGTATAATATACGGCAGCGAAAACAGCATGGCATTAGCCACATGGAACGCGGTTGACAGTAATGCCTATATATCGGGCCAGTTTTTATGGACGGGCATTGATTATTTAGGCGAAGCTAACCGTTTCCCCTCTCGTGCGAGCGGTCCGGGTTTAATGGACCTGGCAGGTATCCCCAAAACTGAATATTATTTCAGGCAAAGTTTATGGTCAAATAAGCCAATGGCGTATTTAACAACGGCAATGCCTCCGGCAACGGCAAATACCAATGGCCCGGCAAGGCCAGCCCGGCAAGGCCGGCCTACATGGAACTATACTGTTGGCAATACCGTGCGGGTAAGTTGTGTTACTAATTGCCCACAGGCAGAATTGTTTTTAAACGGGCAATCGTTAGGTAAAAAGCAGATGGCGCAATTCAGCAACCGTATTATGACCTGGGACGTACCTTATGCACCCGGCGAGTTAATGGTTAAAGGTTACGATAAAAACGAAAAAACAGTAACCAACAGCTTAAAGACTGCCGGCGAAGCGTATGCCATTACAGCTACTGTTGATTCTCCACCAATGGATAAATCATCGGGACTGGCACAGATAATAGTGCAGGTTGTTGATAAGAACGGCGTGCCGGTTTATAGCGCAACAAACGATATTAAGGTTGAAATAACCGGCGGCGCTAAACTATTAGGATTAGAGAGCGGTAACTTAAACAGCACTGAAGACTATAAAGCCGATACCCGCAAGGCGGTTAATGGAAGGATAATGGCTTATATTCAATCAGAAAACAATAGCCCGGTTAATGTTGTTTTTAAATCGCCGGGGTTACAGGATGGTAAATTTTCAATCCCTGCAAAACCACATAAATAACTTACAAAATACTGCACTTATGGCCGACAACGAATTATGTGAACACATAACCTCTATAAAGAAACTGAAACACCCTGTAGAATTGGTGTGCGAAGAGTGTATCAAAACCGGGGATGATTGGGTACATCTGCGTACCTGCCAAACCTGTGGGGTAACGCTTTGCTGTGACCAGTCGCCTAATACGCATATGACCAAACATTACCACGCCCAAAAGCACCCGGTCATCATATCCGCCCAGCCGGACGAAAAATGGATATATTGCTACCCGGATGATTTGTTTGCGGAATATTGAGTACATTATATCATGAAAAACAACTGGCCCATATTAAAATTTGAAGAGTTAAAAGATACAATAGCTACCGTACAGTTATGGGCGCAGATAGTTGGGAAGATACGGTTGGTAAAAACCCCCTGGCTTAATCATTCCTGGCATGTTACTTTATATGTATCGCCTTCTGGTTTAACAACAAGAAGTATCCCGTATGAAAATGGCGTATTCCAGATAGACTTTGACTTCATCAAACACCGGTTATTAATTACCTGCAGCAATGGCTACCAGGAACAAGTTGACCTCTATCCGCGCAGCGTAGCTTCTTTTTATGAAGCACTTTTTGAAAAACTGGCTTTAATGGGCATTGATGCAAGGATCTACGCCAAACCAAATGAGGTGGAACCTGCTATCCCTTTTGAGCAGGATGAAACACACTTTCAATATGATAAAGAGCAAATAAACAAATACTGGCAGGCGCTGGTAAAAATTGACGCGGTGTTTACCCGGTTCAGAGCAAGGTTTAGCGGCAAAGGTAGCCCGGTACATTTGTTTTGGGGCGGGTTTGATTTGGCGGTTACCCGCTTTTCGGGCAGGCGCGCGCCAATGCATCCTGGTGGTGTGCCCAATATGCCATTGGTGGTAATGCAGGAAGCGTACTCGCACGAGGTAAGCAGTTGTGGTTTCTGGGCCGGAAGCCCCGATTTTCCGTTCCCGGTTTTTTATGCCTATTGTTATCCAACCCCCGAAACATTTGGCGACCAACCTGTAAAACCAGGAGCCGCCTTTTACAGCAAGGAAATGGGCGAGTTTTTGCTGAAATATGAAGATGTTATCAAGTCAAATGACCCAGAAACTTACCTGTTGGATTTTCTCCAATCTACCTACGAAGCCGCTGCCAATACCGGCAATTGGGACCGACCCAATTTAGAATGTGATTTTACAGTTTTTGAAAAGAAACGTTATTAATATATATACGTTTTATCGGTAATGTTTTTATTTTTACAGCAACGATTAACGCTATCTTAAATACCTATAATTCAATAACTCATTAATTCAATCATTCAATAAATGAAGAAAGTAATTCTTGTTACAGGTGCATCATCTGGTTTAGGTTTGGCCACTGCTACTGCACTTGCTGCCCAGGGGCATACCGTATACGGCACAACCCGCGACATTAACCGCATTAAAGGCGTATCATTCAATCCGCTCCAAATGGATGTTACCGATGATACTTCAGTTAATGCGGCGGTGGCTCAAATCATCAAAGCAGAAGGACAGATAGATGTACTGGTAAACAATGCCGGTAACGGTATAACCGGGCCGCTTTATGCTATGCCGGTAGAGTTTGCTAAAAAGCAATTTGAGGTTAACTTTTTTGGTGTGGTGCGGGTAAGCAGTGCTGTTTTGCCGGGGATGATCGAAAAGAAACAGGGACTGGTAATTAATATAGGTTCGTTAGCCGGACTATTTGGCCTGCCTTACCAGGGATTATACAGCGCCTCGAAATTTGCTATTGAAGGATATTCTGAAAGCCTTCGCATGGAGTTGCAAAATACCGGTGTAAAAGTTGCCGTAGTAAACCCCGGCGATTTTAAAACCGATTTTACCGGCAACCGCGAAAAGGTGCCGTTTACGCTTAAAAACGAATCACTGAAAAAGGAGTATGACGCTGCTGTTGCCGCTATGGAAAAAGACGAAAGCATCGGCGCTAACCCGGATAAGCTGGCGGCGCAGATATGTAAAATAGTAGCTAAATCAAGCCCATCGCACAGTTATTTGGTTGGTGCTATCGGTCAAACCATTGTGCCAACATTAAAAGCAATTTTGCCCGGCTCTATCTTTGTAAAATTAATGAACGATCATTACGGGATAAAATAGAGGTATTTATATGAGAACAAACGAAAACAAAATCGAAAGTGATAAAATTTTCAAATTAGTACATGATGAAATGACTAACTATTATCATGATATGTTTTATTCTGTATCAGATGATACGCTTAGAATAGATTCGAAAGATAGTATAAATAGTGAAAAAGCAGAAGGAATCATACGATTTTTAATTGACTCCAGTAAAACGGTAAGATTTATAAGTTTTGCTTTTAGTAATGACCATGCAAGAAATGAAATTCATAATTTTGTTAAAACAAAATTACGTCATGTTATTTATAGCCAGTTATCAAACTTTGAAGACAAGGTGAATTTGCGCCTTACTGAATTTAATGTTATCATACCTAGTACATAAAATTACCTTTAGTCTGGATTTAATAAATTTGAGCTAATTTGTGAAATTATCCTACTATATAAAGTCCTTTCCAATTATCTGGAAATTCGTTCTCCTGCCATACTGTTTTGAATTTCTGTATACCCCATATATCGGGCTTTACATAAAAAACCGCAAAAAAAATCTTATAATTAGGATTGTGGGAATAGTGTTTTACATCTGCTAAAACCCCCTCAATTGTGGCTTTAAGTTTGGCTTCGGTTTCGGCATATTTATATTCTATAGCACAATTAAGCGATGGTAGGAGAATATCAGGTTTGTATTCTCCAGCGGCCTTTACAAATGCCGTATCGGGCTCACTGGCATCAGGAAAAACGGCCTTACAAACCATTTTAACAGCTTTGTACACTTCCGACTCGCTCTTAACAATTAAGTTTTGACCATGAATAATTACTGCTGTATTTGCTAAGATATTCTCTAAAAAAAATAGACCAGTACGGTTTAAAAGATATTGTAAATCGTCACCACTGAATGCCTCATAGGCGCTAAGGAAGCCCCACGCCTCATGCAAAAACAAGTTTTCATCAAAATAATCATTATTGGATTTATATTGTTGGAGCAGAGCGTTGTCATCAAATAAAGGTTTTAATTTAGCCTTAAAATCCGCCATATAATGTAACTGCCCCTTAGTTTCAATATAATTAATTATTAATTTATAAACTCGTTGCGCTATTGTTTGGAAATCATCCTCGTATTCTGACGTAATAATTTCAAATTCATGGTTATCATCATCCATATCCTCATAATCGCTAACTTCACGTCGTTTTTGAATTGTTCTATCGATCGACTCCATTTCATAGAGCAATTTCTTAATTTTACTTTCTATATATAAATTTGATTCGTTATCCATTTTTTTGCTAATTTTTCTTTCGCTAAATCAGTAGTCTTAACTTAATAAAACTATTAGTTGGGTACATGAAGCTATAAATAATGCTATGAATATGAACTTTCTTATGATTTGATTACTTATAATACAATAATAGCAAATATGTTATTTATCAACTAATTATCAAGATGGTATAATGCCTCTAAATAATTACATATAAATTTTCTCTAACTTTTAAATACCAATTGGTATATTTGCGCTATGAATAAGGAATTATCAAAAGCCGAGCGCACCCGCCAGTTTATTATTGAAACTACGGCGGGCATATTTAATACCAAGGGATATGCAGGTACTTCTATGTCCGACCTGACCGAGGCTACCGGTTTAACCAAGGGCAGCATTTACGGTAATTTTGAAAATAAGGAAGAAGTTGCATTGGCCGCTTTTGATCATAATCTATCCAAACTAACTAAAGCCATCTGGCAAAAAATACAGCAGGAAAATACCTATTATGATAAGCTGATGGTGTATGCCAAATTTTACCATAGTTTTATGCGTACCGAGTATACACCTGGCGGCTGCCCCATACTCAATACCGCTATTGAGGCGGATGATACCAATGTTTTATTAAAAGATAAAGCAGCAGGCGCGGTAACCAAATGGAAAAATGGTATTGAAAACCTGATACAGGCCGGTATTGATGCCGGTGAATTTAAACCGGGCATTGACCGTACCATCAGCGCGCTGTCTATTATCGCCTTGATAGAGGGTGGGGTAATGATCTCACGAGTTACCAACTCTCCTGCTAACCTGGATAAAGTATTGGTTACCGTTGAATCGCTTATCAGCCAAATGAAAAGATAAAAAAATTTGACATAAAAAATACCAATTGGTATTTTTTATGTCTTAACATTGCATCGCAAATAAAAAGAGTAAATAGCCATATTAAAAAATATACCAATTGGTATAAAATATACAATGAGCCCATTAAAAAGACAACTCCTTATCCTTATAGTAATAATAGCCGCTATAATGGAACTGATAGATATTTCTATCGTGAATGTAGCATTATCCTACATGAGTGGCAACCTGGGCGCGACACTGGAAGATACCGCGTGGGTAATCACATCATACGCAATAGCTAATGTAATTATCATACCCATCACCAGTTTTTTATCTGCCAAACTGGGCAGGAGGAATTATTATATCGGGTCCATTATATTATTTACAGTATGCTCATTTATGTGCGGCAAC
>Ga0193702_1000015_pt1 | contig 79328 bp, 73 predicted proteins | sample U3a1metaG_FD_143060 | JGI IMG/M metagenome (GOLD analysis project Ga0193702, IMG submission 143060) | Soil microbial communities from a riparian zone of the East river system, Colorado, United States - U3a1 | ecosystem: Environmental > Terrestrial > Soil > Riparian zone | place: USA: East River... | reverse complement strand
AGCCCGAGATATGGGCCGATATACTTTTATCGGCATTGATATAAGCATTGCCCGATCCGGATAACCGTACATTGGCAGAGCCGGTTTTAAATTCTTTCCCATTCAATTGCCCTGAACCGGTTATTTCCAGTTTGGCATCGTTAGTGTTGCCGGTAAGTGCTATAGACCCCGAACCGCTGATATGCGCGTTAAGTGTTTCAGATTTAGCAGAGGCTGTAATACTGCCCGAGCCGCTTACATGCAGGTCGATATTATTACCATGCAACTCGCCATCAACTTTAATAGAGCCCGAACCGGAATTGGACAGGCCGGATAATGATTTGGCGGTAACATATACATCAACCCTGCCAATATTACGGTGCCATGGAAAGGAGTTTTTAAACCCTATCCGTAGTGTACCATCTTTTACAACCGTTTCAATCTCGTTGATGACATCTTTATCGGCGCTTATTTTCAGGCTTTCTGTTCCGTCAATTTTAACATGCACGTTAAACGATCCTGATGAGGCCACACTGCTAAAGCCGGAAACCTGCCTTGTTTGCCCGGTTTGGGCCGAAGACCTCAATGCTGCTGCTGCAAACAATAGTATTGCCAACAGGGTGAAGGATATTTTTTTCATGATCTACAATTGGTTTAACTATAAGATGCAGGTTTTTGAAAAATGTTGCACGGATTTGAAAAAATAAATTCTATAGCGCTTTGTGTGAGTATGATACGCAAAAAAAGAGGCGTAGCCTCGGCCAATATTGTAACAACGGATTTCAATCCGTTGGAAAGATGTGACAAATAGCAAAAGAGCCGTAGGCTCGGCCAATATAGTTAGGCAGTTATCCCTGTTAGGCAGCCAGGAGAACCGCAAATGCTGTTATCAAATTTTCGATATAATATGGGTCGTGCCTACGGCACTTATTATTATTGCCTGGCTTATGCAACGGGTTGAAACCCGTTGTTATAAAATGTCCGAGCCTATGGCTCTTAAAGAAAGAGGTTTAATTTGATAGGCTACTTTAATATGGTTGTTGCATAGTCAAATTATTTCTTTGACTGCTCATATAGATGTTCGTTCTCTAATTTTATGTCCAACCCGTTTTGCAGGATTTTTTCAAACATAGCCACAGCAGCAGCAACTACGATTGAAACAAAAGTAGCTATCATACACAAGGCAAGAAAACCTGCAGGGTCATCATCTTTATTATGGAATATCCTTATGTATATTCCTGCCAGCACAATTAAGATGCTCAATACAATTGCACAATATTTTATACTCCTTAAAGCCCGCACCGAGTTGATTGAGAATACGTTATTTTGCCCGATATATCCGAGTAATTTGAACGCTTTATACAGCGCGATAAAAAATGGGATAGACGCGGCATAGGCATACAAGATGAGCGGATCAGCGTAAATACTGAACAGATCTAAGTTTACGGCTCTCCCCTCGGTCAAGGGAAACCGGATCATGATGGCCAGCGCCACAATGCCAATAAGTACAACTACTCCCTGGAGAAATACTGTTGAACTTTTTTTCACATTTTTGTTATTGCCACTTGTAACAACGCTAAATATTTTCATTTCCATTTTGATAATAATTTAAGATTTAAAATTATTTGAGAACTCAAATATATAAAAGTACTTTGAAATACAAAGTTAATTAAAATTATTATTTTTACGGCTGAAGTTCCAACCCTTGACTAAGCTCTACTTTCTTTTTCCTGGTTTGGTCCCGGATTGAGACCTGAGCGAATATCCACACTATTCGTTATAGAACCATACTGTTTCGAAAGAATTTTCTAAAGGAGGCCCTGTGCGATTCTCTCCCCTGGGAGGGGTAGGGCAATGTCATTAAGTTAAGCAATTTCAAGTCCCGGCGGGACTAAATGTCGGTAGAAAAATGTTGAATTGATATTCGGTGCCGGTAGGTATCGCACTATGTTGCGTACCGATGGCACGTTTATCATTCGTTTTTTATTTTTTCTACCGGCATTTTGCTCCTACGGAGCATTGTTTTATTCCTTAACTTAACGTGAGTTCGAGATAAGGATGCGCATAATTAGCCATAAAGCTAATATGACCCGTTAGGGTCTACCTCTTTGTAGCCAATAAAAATAAGGCTGTTTTGCACCATCGGTGCTACCCTAAATTGACAGGCTGGTCACGTTTATTCAATAAGGGTAGCGCCTACGGCGCAAGAAAGATTGTAATGATAATCTTTTCTACAAAGGGGTAGACCCTAATGGGTCAATATTATTATATCGAATTCACGTTAACTTAATGACATTGAGGGGTAGGGAGGGGTTTCGCAAAGATGCACAGCGGCGAATAACCCCTGCCCGCCATTTCATAACCAGCCGCATCCGCCAATTGGCGGAAAGAAGTTTAAGCGGTTATTTCAATCTTCTGAACATTTGTGGTCATCAAGATTTAGTTATTGTCCGGGTCTTGCGCGGCCTGGCTTTTTTGCAGCTTCTTCTCTGCCCGTTTTTCCCGGCGCTGGGCCCGGCGTTCTTTTCGCTCGGCGCGCTTTTGTATACGGGCCTGTTTTTTAACAATGCTTTGCGCTACCAGGGCTTTGGTTACTTCCTGCTTTTTTTGATCGAAGCCAACATTTGGCTTAATGCCAGTAAGTAATGATTGCCAGCTAAATTTAAAAAAAGGCATATCAATGGGCCGGGGGAAATTTACATTGAATGACCGCGGCGCTTCACCAGCGTTATCCGGGTTATCGTGTTTAATAATAAATATATTGGCATAAAGAGAAGCTATTGTTTGCCGTTTTAACTTTTCATTATTGGTATCGGCTTTCAAAACAGTTACCTTCAGGTCATTATATAAAACGGTAACCTGTCCGTTGGCTACTTTGCTGTTCGCCTTAAAATCAAAATTAAATTGCTTTAGTTTTCCCTCATTTACTTTTACCATAGCCAGTGGCTTAATGGCGGGGTTAAGCGCTTTAAGGTCCATTGGCCCCACTGTGCCTTTGTAGGTATAAGCCATGTCCTTATCTGTTAAATTAAACGTACAAATCAGGCTTAACTCGCCACGGTTCATAAAATAGCTGGTTACCCGGGCAGTAGTCAGGTTGTTTTTTTGCAGGGCATTGTTATTATTAGTGATGTTTAAGAATTGCGCGGTAGTATTGTTAAATACAATAGTTCCCTCTTCTTTCGATTTATGATTAAGCTCTGTATAGCTTACATCAAAATGCCTCATTATTAAAGTATCGATTTTTAAGTCCACCGGGATAGTTGATAAAACTTTATTTGGGAACGATTTGATCTTATCAATACGGGGAGGAGTACGGTTTGGATTGCTAAATAGCGAAAACGAACCCCGGTCGATAATAATACTTGATACACTAAACCTGCGGTATTTATGATAATTTAAAAAATCAAAGCTGTTTAACTGTATGGAATCTACATGCACCGTGTACTTGTCATTCATGCTTTTATCAAAAAAGACACCCGTTTTAACCGGCTCTAAGGTTATCCCTTCAGCATTTAATTTTGATGTAAGTGATGAAAGTTTCAAATATTTTATGGTATAAGTATATAATCCGCTGGGCGTTTTGCCGGTATAATTATTCAGTTCGGCTGCAATATCCCTGCAATACAAAAAACGCGACTTATCAGTTTGCGTTGCCGAGTCGATCAGCAGGTCGTTTGCATGAAGATCCATTTGTTGCAATTGGGAGATCTCCATTTTATTGCCCGAATAATCATCATACCTGAATTTTACATCATTTAAAAAAATATCGCCAACATGGATGGAATGCAGGCTTTTCGATATTTTTTGCCAGGCCGTCCGGTTGTCTTTTAGGGTGGTATCCTTTGTATGGTTTAGCCGGTAGCTGATATGAATTTCGGGTGCGCTTAAAACAATTTTTTCAAAGTCTAAAATATGCTGAAAGTATAGCTTAAACGGATGGATATGGGTTATAACCAACCGTTTTACATGCAGGCCTACCAGGTTATTAGGCGCCAGGCCGCGGCTTTTAAGCCGGTTATAAACAGCGGTATCCGGCTTTAAAGTAATATTGAAAATGACAATTTTGCCCTGGAAAAGATGAAACTCGGCCGATGAGAAATTGGCAATATACAGGCTGTCGGAACTTTTTAAAACCTCGGCCCGTAATTTTTCATTTAACAGGGGCGACCAATGCTCGTTAAAAAAATACCCCAATGCCAATATCACCGCAACTAAGATCAAAAAAGCCGCCAGCGCAATTTTTTGCCAGGTATGCTTTAAAAACTTAACCGCCATAATTTATTGGTTGCCCTTTTTAACATTTGCTATCGAGTCCTTTTTTGCCTGCCGTTTTTGTTGGCGTTCTGCTTTTCGTTGCTTACGGTCGTCCTTAAACTTGTTGAACTTGTCTACTAAAGTACCAACTTTAACCACTACTTTGTTAACGGTATTCTCCGTTTTTCTATCAAAGCCAACACTTGGTTTTAACCCGTCTAATAATGCTTTGTACAGGAAACTGAAAAAAGATACCGTAGGTTCGCGTTGCAGATCAATAGGCCCTTCATTAAATTTCCCCTTTTTATCCGGGTTATCACTTTTAATGATCAGCGTATTGGCCAGTTTTGATATCAGTCCCTGTTTTTGCAGGTCCGTTTGCCCATCCACCTTTTTAAGCAACTGAATGTTTAAGTTGTTATAGTAAAACTGAACGCTCCCTTTACCATTGTAATTATTGGCATCCACGTTAAAATCTAAATGCTGTACATCGGCAGATTGTACGTGAACCATGGCGAGAGGTTTCACCAGTTTATCTAATATCTTGCCATCAAAGCTTCCTAACGTACCCGAATAATTAAAGGCGCCGTCTTTAGCCGTCAAATCAAATTTAAAGTTTACCTGGAACGGGGCGGTGTCCATAAAAGTAGTTTTGATGTGTGCCGTCATAAAATGATTGGCCCGTTTGGCATTCCCGTCGTTGGTTACATTTAGAAAATAGCCATTAGTGTTTTTAAAGGTGATGATGCCCGTTGCAAGGGTTGTAGCATCAGTTTCCGAATAGATGATGTCGGTGTTTTTAATGGTCAGCCGTTTCAGCTTCATATCCAGCGCAACCTTTTGCAGCTCCTGGTGCGGGTCCTTACCTATCTTGATGGATTGTTTGCCTTTATAGGCATTATCACTATAAATGTTTACGCTTGAATTGTATATATTCATGGTACCGGCGTATAGCTTCTGGTCGCGCAAAAAGCGTTGTAAGTCTATGTCGCCAATCCCTATCTGTTTAAACTTCAGCGTAAATATATCGCCTGATACTCCTGCCTTTTTGTAAAAATCAGTTGGGCTATATCTTGGTGTTAACGATACTTTGTCCAGCACGATCTTTCTTTCGGACGTTGAAAAGTACAGTTGTTTTAAAGCGATATTGTACAAACCATCAGGCGTGGCTATTTTATAATCATGCAGCGTAATGTTAATGCCCTTTGTATAAAAGAAACGGCTGTCGTCCTGGGCCGATAGCGAATCGATAACCACGTTTGATATATCGATATCCAAATGCTTTAAAGCGGTTTGCTTGGTTACGGGGTTGCTTTTATTGATATAATTTAAACTGATATCTTTAAGCGAAATGGAATCTATCCGCAGCTGTTTAAATACTTTTTTAATGATCTCGTAAGGCGTTTTGGGCTTACCTACCTTTACGGTATCATTAAAACTATAGCGCTTGTTTATAATGGTAAGGTTGGGGTTTTCGATAGAGATATTATCGATATTCAGTATTTTTTCCTGGTAGGCCTTTTTAGCGCCTACGTTTTTAATGCTGAGCTTTTTAACACTTAGGATAAACAAGTTGTCGGGCGCTTTTCTTTGCGCCACCAGTTTTTGATAAACGGCTGTATCGGGAATGAGTTTAAAATCAGAAAGGGTAGCATTGCCTGATGCCATGTTGAGGTCAAAATCCGAGTATTCAATATGATAAAGGCTATCGCTTGACCGTAACACCAGCTCCTTTAGTTTTTGCTGTAGCAGCGGCTTCCATTTATTCCCGCTTATATAGTTATTATAGAAGTAATAACCGGTGCCGCCCAATATTACCAGCACAACCAATAACAGGAATGGCCATATTGGGATATATCTTTTTTTGAAGTGGCCTGGAGGAGCTGACATTGCTGAATATAACGTTAAAATAAGGATTTTGTTTAATTCCTGCCAATCTGTCACACAATATTAAAAGTTTATGTATTTTTGCAGCTTAATTTTTAAGAATGATAGATCTGGTTATTCCCGATAAGGCACATGATGAAGGCAGGCAGGGCGAAGCGTTGGTGTTACAACCCGTTGCCGGGAAGAATAATGGCCGTAAACTATATATTGAAAGCTATGGCTGCGCGATGAATTTTTCGGACAGCGAAATTGTAGCTTCTATTTTATCAGAGCAGGGGTTTGAAACAACCGGCGATTATACCAATGCCGATGTTATCTTCATCAATACCTGCTCCATACGCGAAAATGCCGAAACGCGTGTGCGTAACCGCTTAAAGGAATTTAAGGCGGCAAAATCTAAAAACCCCGGCATGGTGGTTGGCGTGCTGGGTTGTATGGCAGAGCGCCTGAAGGCCAAATTTTTGGAAGAGGAAAAGCTGGTTGATGTGGTGGTGGGCCCTGATGCCTACCGCGACCTGCCTAATTTGATCGAACAGGTTGACAGCGGGCAGAAGGCAGTAAACGTATTACTATCCCGCGAGGAAACCTATGCCGATATAAGCCCGGTGCGGTTAAATACCAATGGCATTAATGCCTTTGTATCCATCATGCGCGGTTGCGACAACATGTGCTCGTTTTGCGTAGTACCATTTACCCGTGGCCGCGAACGCAGCCGCGACCCATTCTCCATCGTTAATGAATGTACCGACCTTTTTAATAAAGGCTACCGCGAGGTTACTTTATTGGGGCAAAATGTGGATTCGTATAAATGGAGCGGGAATAGTCAAGAATTAGAAGTGGATAGTCAAGAATCCGGCGATAATAGTAGAGAATCCGGCGATATTAGTGGAGAATTAGTCGCTAATAGTCGAGAATTTTCGCCTATCAGCGTAAATTTTGCCAATTTGTTAAAAATGGTGGCATTGATAAACCCTGATCTGCGGGTCCGGTTTTCGACCTCGCACCCAAAGGATATTACCGATGAGGTGCTACACACCATCGCTAAATACGATAACATTTGCAACTACATCCACCTGCCGGTACAATCGGGCAATAGCCGTATTTTGGAACTGATGAACCGTACTTATGACCGTGACTGGTACATCAACCGGATAGACGCGATCCGCAGGATCATACCTGGATGCGCTATATCGACAGATGTAATTACCGGGTTTTGTACGGAAACCGCTGAGGAACATAACGATACAGTAAGCATGATGGAGTATGTGCAGTATGATTTTGCCTATATGTTCATGTATTCAGAACGCCCGGGAACATTAGCCGCCAAACGGTATGCTGATGATATACCTGAACCCGTTAAGGCGGCAAGATTGACCGAGATCGTAGCCTTGCAGCAGAAGTATTCGCTGGTGCGTTTGCAGGCGCAAATAGGTAAAGTGCAAAAGGTGCTGATAGAAGGATTCTCTAAGAAATCAAAGAATGATTATGCCGGAAGAAGCGACCAAAATGCGATGGTTGTTTTCCCGGTAGACGAAAGATATAAACCCGGACAATACGTAAATGTACTTGCCGAAAGGTGTACTACAGCTACGTTGATGGGGAGAATTATAGATTAATTTGAAGATTTGAAAATTTGAAGATCGCTGCATTTTCAAATTTTCAAATCGTCTCATTTTCAAATTGAGATAATGGAAATACAAGAAATTAAACAACGCTTTGGCATTATAGGCAACTCGCCCTTATTAAACCGGGCTATAAATATTGCCAACCAGGTTGCACCGACGGATATATCTGTTTTAATTACAGGCGAAAGTGGCAGCGGTAAAGAAGTATTCTCGCACATTATTCACCAGATGAGCCCGCGTAAACATGGGCCATTTATAGCGGTGAATTGCGGCGCTATACCCGAAGGGACGATTGATTCTGAATTATTCGGTCACGAAAAAGGATCTTATACCGGCGCCGTTGGCGAGCGTAAAGGTTACTTTGAAACGGTAAACGGCGGCACTATATTTTTAGACGAGATAGCAGAGATGCCATTGGGTACGCAAGCCCGTTTGTTGCGAGTTTTAGAATCGGGCCAATACATAAGGGTTGGTTCGTCAAAGGTAGAAAAGACAAATGTGCGCGTAATTGCAGCTACTAATGTTGATGTGTATGAGGCAGTTAAGAATGGTAAATTCAGGGAAGACCTTTATTATCGCTTAAATACCGTTCCGTTACGCATACCGCCATTGCGCGACAGGAAAGAAGATATATACTTGCTTTTTAGAAAGTTCACATCCGATTTTACCGATAAATACCGCACGCCACCTATACAATTAGACGAAGAAGCACAACAGGTATTGATCAATTACTCGTGGCCGGGAAACGTTCGCCAATTAAAAAACATGGCCGAGCAATTAGCGGTGTTGGAGCGTGACCGAATAATTACCGGGCAAACCCTCCTTAACTACATCCCGCAGGAAGCAAGCGGCAGGAATTTGCCCATGCGTATTGATAACCAGCCAAGGGAAGATCTGTCGGAACGCGACATTTTATACAAGGTTTTGTTTGATATGAAGCGTGATATGGTTGAATTGAAAAAGCTTGTCGCGGATATAATTGAGCATGGCGGCGTAACACCTAATTATGCCAATTCGCAAACCGTTAAGCAACTATACCGGGATATTGACCTGCCCGGCAACCCGGAAGGACAATTTACCCTGCAACAGCCCGTTAATAATGCGGTAAACAATAACGATGGTTACAACATAACCCACGATGCCGAAGAAGTGGAAGAATCGTTATCGCTTATCGAAAAGGAATCAGACCTGATACGCAAAGCGCTAAAGAAACATAAGGGGAAACGCAAGTTGGCAGCAAATGAGTTGGGTATATCTGAAAGAACATTGTACAGGAAGATAAAGGAGTTAAATTTATGATTGGGCTAAAAACTTTGCCAGTTTTAATATTAGTAGCGGTACGTTTGCTGTTTCTTGCACCCGGATGTACTGTGGGATTAAACGGTTCAAAAATCCCCGACGAGTTGAAAACGATAAACATTGGTTTTTTTGAAAATAATGCGACACTGGTTGTCAGTACATTGAGCACACAATTTACAGAAGCTTTAAAAGAGAGGGTACGGTCTACCACGCGTTTAAGCATTGTAAATGGCGAAGGGGATGCGCGTATTTCGGGTACTATAACAGATTACCGCATCGCTCCAATATCCATACAGGCAACAAATAGCAATACCGCGCCTATTGCCGGAGCTTCGCAATTATCAATTACCGTACACGTGAAATTTGTTTACGATAAAGATAAAAAGTTTAATTTTGAAAAGGACTTCACCAAAACAATGAACTATACCGGCGATATCTCAACGCAGGAGCAAACTTTGATAATAGCTATAAATAAGCAAATAATAGATGATATTTTTACTGCGGCCTTTGATAATTGGTAACCGTTTTGTAGCTTCAAATTTGTGGAACATATAAAAAATTTAGGAACCGAAGTGTTGTGGAACGTATTGACCAACCTGGCCGATATTAAATATGCACATACACTAAACCTACAGGCATTGGTTGATGAGTTTCCGCAAAGCGGCTTGCTCAAAGCGTTGCTTGCGGGTAATGGCGATGAGCAAAATGTAAAACATGCCGCGGTGTATTTTAACCCATCCACCTTATATAAATTAGTTAAGGCACCCGATAGTTTACCGACTGTAACAGCAGCGCAAATCTTCCAGATGGACATGCCCTTGCCTGGTAGAACATTTGACCGGCCTTTTTCAAATACATATGCGAATAAATTATGGGCGGAGCAGAATAACGCATCACCCGCAACTGATCGCAATCTTGATGTAACAGAGGATAAAACCGGACAATCCCAACCCCCGGTTGAGGCAGATGCAGAGCATAAGGTATCCAGTTATGATATAATATATGTTACAGAACATAAGCAGGAAGAAGAATTACCGGTATATGAAACAGCTGTATATGACTTAGTTAGTAATGACTCGGCTGATGAAGTCGTAACTGATAATACTCCTCCTGTTGCAGAAGAGATTAAAACCGTTACAGAAGAGATTAAAATATATCAAACCCCGGAAGATGAACCGGTTTATGGTGTTGAAGATAAGGCCGAATACTTTCACCAGGATATTGAGGATACTATATATGACGAAATAGTAAGCCAGGACATTGAGGATGAGGTATATGACGAAATTGTAAGCATTGAAGACATCAACCTTGGGCAACAGGCGGCAAGTACAATAGCGCCTGATGATCATTTTGCGTTTGAACAGGACTCATCAACGGCTGAGGAAATTGAAAATAACACCCCACCTGAGGCAATAATACCGGCCAACGAGGTCGCTTTTCTGAATAGCAACAATAACCGGGATGTTTCGCAATATAACGACGAAAAATTGCCTTATACTTTTATGTGGTGGCTTGATAAGACCCGCAAGGAGCATGATGCTAATTATCAGCCGTACATTAATTACCCATTGCGTACAAGTGGTGGTATAAAAAATGTGGTTGAAAACAAGGTAGATGAATTGCAGCAGCAGTATGTAGAAAACATATTTAACATAAACGGTTTTGAAGAATTAGAACGGAGTACAGCCCAAAAAAATGAAGAACGCGCGGCCGACCGAAAAAAAGATAAGATCGTAAAAAGGTTCATTGAAGCCGAGCCGCAGATCAAGCACGCGGGCGGCCTTAGGCTGGATAATGAAAATAAAGCAAAAAGAAGTTCGGAAGATAGTGATGAGATGGTAACAGAAACCCTGGCCCGTATTTATACCGAACAAATGCTTTATCCAAAGGCGATAGCAACATATAAAAAATTGATGTTGAAATTCCCGGAAAAAAGAGTTTACTTTGCAGGCCAAATTGAGCAGTTAGAAAAGAAACCCAATTAATATAAAGAAATGTATTTAGTTTTAATTATTATCGTTATTATTATATGTGTCCTGTTAGGGCTTATTGTATTGATCCAGAACCCTAAGGGCGGTGGCTTAACATCAAACTTTTCAAGCCAGTCCCAATTAATGGGTGTACAAAAAACCGGCGATTTTTTAGAAAAAGGCACCTGGGTGCTGGCTATCAGCTTAATGGTTTTGGCGCTTGTTATTAATGTAATGGTTAAAGGTGGCGTATCAAAATCTGATTCGGAATATAAAGAGCAGACCAAGAAATCATTACAGGCACCGGCAAGTACACCTGCGGCTGCGCCGTTTAAGGCACCTCCTGTACAACAACCGATAAAGAAATAATTTATGCTGTCCCGATAGCTATCGGGAGATACAAAATGTAAGGCTTTGGAATTTTCCAGGGCCTTATTTGTGAACAGGCTACTGCCACGTTGGCATTGATAATTTAAAGCCATGTAGATTAAAAAATAACCTGTTCCTTAAATCTGACAATACAACAGTAAAGTATGCCAATAACCCGAGTTGGCATAATTGATGATGCAAGGGTAGCATCCCGATAACTATCGGGACAAACATTAATAAACTCAAAAATTATAAATTAACTATGTCATTAAACATTAAACCCAGCGCAGACAGAGTAGTTGTTGAAGCTGCCGCTGCAGAAGAAAAGACTGCATCAGGGATCATCATCCCGGATACCGCGAAGGAAAAACCACAAAAAGGCACTATTGTAGCCGTTGGCCCCGGTAGATATGCTGATATATCAGGCAACCTTATTCCGATGGCCTATAAAGTAGGTGACGAAGTTTTATATGGTAAATATGCAGGTACCGAAATTACCGTTGATGGTAAAGAATACCTAATTATGCGTGAATCTGATATTTACGCGACATTTTAATAATTATTGAAGGATTGAATTAGTGAATTATTGAATTCACTTGTGATCGGTCCCAAAATCAATAATTCGCTAACTCAATAAATAAAAATTTAAAAAGAACATGGCAAAACAAGTTAAATACAATGTTGAAGCACGCGACGCTCTAAAAAGAGGCGTTGATATTTTAGCTAATGCAGTTAAAGTAACATTAGGCCCTAAAGGCCGTAATGTGATTATTGATAAAAAATTCGGTTCACCCATTATAACTAAAGACGGTGTAACTGTTGCAAAAGAAATTGAATTAAAGGACGCCATTGAAAATATGGGTGCCCAAATGGTTAAGGAAGTAGCTTCGAAAACTGCTGATATTGCAGGTGACGGTACTACAACCGCTACCGTATTAGCACAGGCTATTGTAACTGCAGGGATAAAGAATGTTGCCGCAGGCGCTAATCCGATGGATTTGAAACGTGGTATTGACAAAGCTGTTGCAGCTGTTGTGGCCGATTTAAAAAAGCAATCACAATCTGTAGGTGAAGACAATAACAAGATCAAACAAGTTGCTTCAATATCAGCCAATAATGATGAACTTATTGGTTCATTGATTGCTGAGGCAATGGCTAAAGTTGGCAAAGACGGTGTAATTACTGTTGAAGAAGCAAAAGGAACTGAGACCGAAGTTAAAACTGTTGAAGGTATGCAGTTTGACCGTGGTTACCTATCTGCTTACTTTGTTACCAATGTAGATAAAATGGAAGCCGAACTGGAAAATCCACATATTCTGATCTATGACAAGAAGATTTCTTCAATGAAAGAAGTTCTTCCTATCCTTGAAAAACAAGTACAAACAGGCAAACCATTATTAATTATTTCTGAAGATCTGGACGGTGAAGCGCTATCAACATTGGTAGTGAACAAGATCCGTGGCTCGCTAAAAGTATCTGCTGTTAAAGCACCAGGCTTTGGCGATCGCCGTAAAGCTATGTTGGAAGATATCGCTATCTTAACCGGTGGTACTGTAATATCTGAAGAAAGAGGCTTTAAATTAGAAAGCGCAGAGCTTTCTTACTTAGGTACTGCTGAAAAAGTAGTTATTGATAAAGACAATACAACTATCATTAATGGTGGCGGTAATGCCGATGAAATAAAGAGCCGTGTAAACCAGATCAAATCACAGATGGAAACTACTACATCTGATTATGATAAGGAAAAATTGCAGGAGCGTTTAGCTAAACTTGCAGGCGGTGTTGCCGTATTATATGTAGGTGCAGCTTCTGAAGTTGAAATGAAAGAAAAGAAAGACCGTGTTGACGATGCGTTACACGCAACCCGTGCCGCTGTTGAAGAAGGCATTGTTGCAGGTGGTGGTGTTGCATTCATTCGTGCGGTTGAAGCTTTGGCCAACTTAAAAGGCGATAACGAAGACGAAAATACAGGTATCCAGATCATCCGCCGTGCAATTGAAGAGCCATTACGTCAAATTTGCGAAAATGCAGGTATTGAAGGTTCTATCGTTGTGCAAAAAGTAAAAGAAGGTAAAGCAGATTTTGGTTATAATGCACGTACCGATAAATACGAAAACTTAATTGGTGCCGGTGTTATTGATCCTACCAAGGTAGGCCGTGTGGCATTAGAAAACGCAGCTTCAATTGCAGCTATGTTGTTAACAACAGAGTGTGTATTGGCTGATGATCCTGAAGAAGCACAAGCCGGTCATCCACCAATGGGTGGCGGCGGTATGGGTGGCATGATGTAAACCCTTACGAGTCTTTAATCTAAAGTCATAGGTCCTGAGTAAAATCTGACTTTTTGACTTCGGACTAAAGACTTTTGACTTAACAAAACCCTTGTCTGTTTTTATAGACAAGGGTTTTGCTTTTATAGACCATGGTAAAGTCATTGCAGGGTAAACAGAGTGTCATTTGTTAATCAAATGATTGATTAAGTAATAATAGCGATACAATTAAGCTTAATTTTGTACCCATAGTCTGATAAGTAATATTCAGGCACAACAATTGAATACAACACAACAATGAAACAGCTTGCAGAAACTACCAAACACATTCATTCAGCCCTGGTTGAGTGGGTTTTATTTAAAGGCCCCGAACTTTTTGTATCTATTTACGGAAAATAAATAATTGTTAACTTCGTCCCTTGTTATGAGGATCGAAGAATTTTACAAAGAATTTCACAATTGGCTTATAAACCGCGGGCCAAATTATGTTGCCGGAATAATATTCTTCTTTATTGGGTTGTGGCTCATCAGGTTTTTAAGATCACGCATGCGTGACCGGATGGCCAAAAAACACGTACATTCTTCATTACAACCTTTCTTATTAAGCCTTGCTATTACCTCTCTATATGTTTTACTGATCATTTCGGTAATGAATATAATCGGGTTCGAGCTAACTATATTCACTACCATTATTGGCGCTTTTAGCGTAGCCGCCGGTTTGGCGCTCTCGGGCACATTTCAAAACTTTGCGGGCGGTGTGCTTATTCTTTTACTAAAACCTTTTGAGCTGGCTGATAATATAGTTGCACAGGGGCAGGACGGCGTAGTAACTTCCATACAAATATTTTATACTGTATTGTTAACTGCCGATAATAAAACCATTATTATCCCTAACGGTAAGCTGTTTAACGAAGTGATAGTGAATGTAACCCGCGAAGGTAAACGGCGGCTGGATTTTGAAGTTAAGCTGGCCTATGCGGCAGATATTAACAAGGCCAAACAAATTATGCTTGATGCCATCAAATCAACAGATGGGATACTAACTGACGATGTAAGGGTGGGTTTGATAGGGCTGGAGATAGATTCTATCCGCATTACTATTAATGTTTGGGTTGAACCTGCTAATTTTTTATCGGTTAAAATAAACCTGATGGAAAATATAATTAATAACCTTGCCGCAGCAGGTGTTCCTTTTCCAAAAGCAGGCTGATCACATCCTTTTCCGAATAAATTACCGCGATCATTTAGTCAGCCTTGCCTTAACCATTGGCTCCAATTGGGCCACCCACAAACCATACATTTTGGCTGATGGATGCAGGCCATCTCCGGCAATTAGTGATGGATCTGTTTTTGCCTGCCTTGATATAGGTGTGATGTCCAAATAATGCACTCCCACCTTTTTACTCTCTTCCTTATTAATGGAGTTAAACTGATCTATTTGCGGGCCAATTATGGCGTCCTGGCCATTGGCGTAAGGTGTAACGCCCCAATCCGGGATGGATAGAACAAAAACACGACTGGCATCGCCTTTGGCAGCACTGATCGCTGTAGTTAATACCTGGGCAAATTTTGTTCGATAGTTGGTTTGGCTTAATCCCTGGTATTGGTCGTTAACGCCAATTAATAAAGTAACTACGTCATAAGTTTTAGCGTCGATACCGGTTGCTGCAATAGCATTTATTAAATTATCGGTGGTCCAGCCGGTCACTGCAATAATATCTGGTACTATCGCCTGCACCGAATCGGTAGCTAATAAACCGGTAAGCTGGTATGGGAACGACTGCTCTTGTGGAACGGACTCGCCAATAGTATAAGAATCGCCTAAGGCGAGGTACGTAAATCCGTTTGTAGCCGCCATTGAATTTTTAGTATTGTTAGCCTGTATAGCAGTTTGCCCGTGTGTACAGCCTGATATAGCAATAATTGCTATTAAAATAATTTGTACTATTTTCATTTATACCTCCATACCAAACAATACGGAAATATGGTGTGTAAGGATTTTTTGAACTTCGTTAATATCAATTTCTCTCCCCAACTCTTGTTGCATCGAGGTTACCGCTTTATCATCTATCCCACATGGGACTATATTTTTAAAATAATTAAGGTCAGTATTTACATTTAAAGCCAGGCCATGCATGGTTACCCACCGGCTGCAACGCACACCAAGGGCGCAAATTTTACGGGCATTGTCATTATCAGCATCAAACCAAACGCCGGTATAGCCGGGATAACGCCCTGCTTTAAGGTCAAAATCAGCAAGTGTTAATATTACCGCCTCTTCCAGCGTGCGCAGGTAAAGGTGAATATCAGTAAAAAAATTATCCAGGTCGATTATCGGGTAGCAAACCAATTGCCCCGGCCCGTGATAGGTAATATCGCCTCCGCGGTTAATTGCGTAGTAAACCGCGTTTTTTTCTTTGAGGCCATTTTCATCCAACAATAAATGTTCGGGTTTGCCGCTTTTGCCTAAAGTATAAACGTGCGGGTGCTGGCAAAAAACAAGGTAATTAAGGGTTTCATCGGCAACGCAATGGTCATAGGTATGCTGATTGGTTTCATCACCTGCCAGCGCCAGTTCTTTATTCCTTATTTCCAGTTTTTTCTTAACGGTATCAGCAAAAAGCATTTCCTGCCTGTCCCAGGCTTGTTTATAATCAATTAAGCCCCAATCCTGTATGAAAACCTGCCTGTTCTTCATTTGCTTATCCCCGTACATAGCCAATCATATAATCTTCATATTGCAGGTACCCCACTTTGTAATCTATACTTTTCTCGCCTTTATGCAAATGGGCATTTATTATGCCATGTTGTTCAAAGGTAAAAGCGTTTAACAAAATATCATCTGCAAACGACACCTCTTTTTCGCCGTTACATTTATAAACCGCTTCTTTAGCGCACCAGCAGGCATATAGCTGTTGTATTTTATGTTCATCACCAATAAAGGCAAGTTCTTCGGGGCGCATAAATTTATGGGCTATCCGCTCAACTTTATTTTTCACTAATTCAATATCAATCCCAACCGGGTGTTTTTTGCTGATCATTACCGCGGCATAATCAAATGAATGGCTTAAAGATATATGATACGGAAGGGTTACCAAATAGGGTTTGCCATGTTCGTCCACCTTGCAGTCAATATATTCATTGGTGATGAGCATTTTGCGTAACAATACCCGTGTCCCCAGCCAGTGCAGGTGGCGCTTGCCGTTGCTAATTTGCTCTACATAAGCCTTTTCCTCGTCGTTTAATTGTAATTGGCTGTACAGATCCTCAGCTTTTTCCTCTATTTTCCAGAGGGCAAATTCCATATCGTCATCAATCCGTTGCCTGTATGCTATAGCCATAAAGTAAAATTGCAAAAAGGATAGCAAACTTATGTCAATTAATTCTAATTTCGGGCAAATAACCATCTGTAATGATATTATCTGATAAACGCATCCTGGAAGAAATTGATAAAGGCCATATCATTATTGAGCCGTTTAACCGGGAATGTTTAGGAACAAACTCGTATGATGTGCATTTGGGGAAACATTTGGCCACTTATAAAGACCGGGTTTTGGATGCCAAACTGCATAATGAAATAACGGGCTTTGAAATACCAAAAGATGGTTTCGTTCTACAACCCGGCACGCTTTATTTGGGCGTTACGGTTGAATACACAGAAACACACCGGCACGTGCCATTTTTAGAAGGGAAATCAAGCACAGGCAGATTAGGCATTGATATACATGCTACAGCCGGTAAAGGCGATGTAGGCTTTTGCAATACCTGGACATTGGAAATATCGTGTGCCCAACCGGTGAAAATTTATGCAGGGATGCCCATTGGCCAGTTAATATACTTTGTAGTGGAGGGTGATATTGAAACCCCGTACAATAAAAAAGGCGATGCCAAATACAGCAACCCCACAACGCGCCCTGTAGAAAGCATGATGTGGAAGAACAAGTGGTAATTCACAATATTCTGGCTGTATTAATATCTCTGTAAGTCCATTCTAAAATATTCTTGCAATCGATTGCGGATTTTATATATATTTGATTATTATCCTTTCCAATCAATTAATGATCAAATATATGCGTGGGGTGTTTATTGCCATTTTACTGGTATCGGGTTATTTTGCATCGGCCCAAAGTAGCTCAACATTAGATCAAACACTAACTAACCTTCAAAAACAGGCTTTTGAAAATCCTTTCGAGAAAGTTTACCTGCATTTAGATAAGCCTTATTACGGCGCAGGTGATACCATCTGGTTTAAGGGATATGTGGTTGTTGGCCAGCAACATCATTTAACAGCTACCAGTTATGTGCTAAATGTCGACTTAATAAATCAGGATAACGCGATTTTGAAAAGTTTACGCCTGCCGATGGTTGCCGGAGTGGCCTACGGGGATTTCATTTTGCCCGATACCCTGGAAGAAGGAAGCTACCGTATACGCGCCTATACCAACTGGATGCGCAATGCCGGCGATGAGTATTTTTTTGATAAGACTTTAAATATTGTAAACGCGCTTAAAAACAGGGTATTTACAGAATCAAGTTATAGTTATGTTATGCAAAATGGGCAGCAGACGGTTAATGCGCTTGTAAACTATAAAGATATAGACGGAAAACCCGTTGCTAACCGAGAGGTTAAATATGAAATTTTATTAGGAGTCCGGCACATAGCTAAAGGAAAAGGCATAACTGATGAAAAAGGAGGACTGCAAATTTCTTTCAATAATCCGTTACCGGAGGTTTTAAATAGCGGCCAGATAAATACAGACATAGCACTTGATTATAAAACCAGCATTTCAAAAGTTATCCTTATTAAATCTGCTTCGCCAGCGATTGATGTGCAATTTTTCCCCGAAAGTGGCAATCTTATTAATGGAGTAACGTCAAAAGTTGCATTCAAAGGTGTTGGTTCCGATGGATCAGGAGTTGATATTAAAGGGTCAATTGTCGATGATCAAAATAATACACTGGCCAGCTTTAGCAGTACACATTTAGGCATGGGAGCCTTTATGCTTACTCCCCAGGCCGGTAAAACTTACAAAGCGCACATTATATTTGCAGACGGCACACAAAGCACAGTTGAACTACCAAAAGCACTTAATAAGGGTTATGTATTAAGTGTTAATAATGCCGATACGTTAAATAATGTGACCGTACAAATAAGCGGTGCTCAAGGTAACGAGAATGGCAGCCTTGTATTGGTAGCCCAGGCCGGTGGTGAGCTATATTTTGAGGGGAAAAGCAAACCGGGCCAGGCAAGTTTTACAGTAGCGATACCTAAAAATAGGTTTCCCTCTGGAATTGTACAGTTTACCTTATTTTCTGATTCTGGCGAACCTTTAAATGAACGTTTAGTATTTATACAAAACCCCGATAAACTGAATATTGCTGTGAATACTGATAAGGCAACCTATCAGCCACGACAAAAAGTGCAAGTGAGGCTAAATATAAGGGACAAGCTTAACCAACCGGTACAAGGTAATTTTTCGGCTGCTGTAATTAATGAATCAGTTGTTCCTGTTGACGAAACAGCAGAAAGTACCATACTATCTAACATACTGCTTACATCGGATATTAAGGGCTATATCGAAAAGCCAAACTATTACTTTACCAACAGCAATAAAAAGACGGCTACCGACCTTGACGTATTAATGTTGACACAAGGCTATCATCGGTTTGAGTGGAAACAATTGGCAGCTGGTAATGCTAACCCTGACACTTATAAGCCTGAAAAAGCATTGACGATAGCAGGTACCATAAAAACTTCTGCCGGGAAGCCTGTGCCAAACGCAAAGGTGACATTAATAAATATAGGAGGCGGCTTTTTTACAGACACTGTTGCAGACAAAGACGGGAGATTTACATTTAATATGAATTTTGCTGATAGCGTTAAATTTACTATTAAGGCATTAAAAGCAAATGGCGGCAGTAATGTTGTTATAGAAATGGATAAGGTGCCATTTGTTACAAACAGAAATAAAAATACTGCAGATATAGCTATAAATGTTAATAAAGGATTAGAAGGCTTCCTGCAAAACAGTAAAAGAAAATATGATGAAGATATTAAATATGGCATGGGCAATCATAGCATCCTGTTGAAAGAGGTTAATATAAACCATATATGGAAAAGCGCACGGCAAATAGCGCAGGAGAAAGCGGTGGAATACTCATCAAATTTGAATGGGCCGGGCAATGCAAACCAGATTGTAACTGCAGATGAAATAGAACATTTAGGCGGTACCACTTTATTTGAAAGACTCGCCGGCGTGTTGGCTGGCATTCAAATAATGCGCGATACTAATGGTGTAGAACAGGCGTATTCAGAAAGGAACTCTCGCCAAATGAATAGCCTGGCATTGCCTATGAGAGTTATTATTGACGGTGTTTTTGGAAGAGATGTCAATGCTATTGATGTTAACAGCATTGCATCTGTTGAAGTATTAAGATCAGCCCAATTATTGAGTGTTTATGGCAGCAGGGCAAGCACGGGTATTATTATAATTACTACTATACGCGGCGCACAGGAAAGTGATAAAAAATATTATAATGCAGATGGGAATGTTATCCCTTCTTACGTTCCCCAGGGCTATTATAAAGCACGGGAGTTCTATTCACCGCGTTATGATGCCCCGCAACAAGTTAAAAAAGCAGCCGACTTGCGCAGCACTATAAGCTGGAATCCATTTATTGAGACTGACAAAGACGGCAATGCGTCATTTGAATATTTTAACGCGGATGGCAAAGGTAATTATAGGGTAGTAGTAGAAGGTATTGATTACAAGAGCGGTACACTTGGACGACAAGTGTACCGCTATAAAGTAGAGTAATGGTTATATAGTATGCTTATTGCGCCTTCGCTAAGCTAAATTTACCCCAAAAATCTATTGATGGGGTGCTTACACCCTGTGGTTGAAGCCCCGATATACTTGTCTGTGTAGGACGACCACCGCTACTGCCACCGCCACCTTTTCCGCCACGACCACCGCCTCCGCCACCACTAGAACTCATCGAGGTGCTCGCATCCGGGGCAGATTGGGGCGAAGCAGCCTCTATTCCATTCAATTTAATATTAAATGACCATTCGCCCTTTGCAAGTTCTCCTGCATGAAAAAGCTCTAACGGGATAGCTTCTTCATAAACAAGCCCGCCATCGGCCTCATAATTAATAGCCACCTGTATAGCATACGGGTTGCTTGTGCTTATGTCGTCATCGTTAATGTCTTTAAACCCATCAACTTTTATTTTTTTGATCCTGGTTAATGTAGCTTTTAGCGCTTTTTGCTGTTGCGTTTCTTCGCCTCTGCCACTCATGGAAAAATTTGGCCCGCCGCCTGAAGGAAATGTTGTACTAAATGCAGACTTTTTCCGGCCTTTAGTATCAACGCTAAAGGTTATGCCTGATGTTAAAATATCATTTTGCTGTACCGGGTCTTTTGTTTTTACAACCAGGTAAAGGTTGGTTTTATCATTCGCCAGTGTATAATGAATTTTCTTTTCCGGGTTATAATAGCTTAAGCTATCCCCCCAGTCCTGGCTGCTGCCATCAACCGTTATAGCACCTTTAGGCGCATTTAAAGCCAAAGCAGTTGATGCTGTTGACTGGGCACTGCAAATACCCGCAGAAATTAATGGTATGCTTACCGCGCATAACAGATAAGTGTAAACTTTTTTCATCACTAATTAGGATTAATTGTAATTATTGTAAACTATAATAAGGTGAATTTATACAATTTTAACATTATAGTAAAAAAAATATGTGTTTTTGAGTAAATTTGTCCTTACATGCCAACAGAAGTACAAGAAGAAACCTTTACCCTGGAAGAGTTATTAACCGGGCTTAAAGAAATGCACCGGCTGATATTATGGAATGATGACTTCAATACTTTTGACCATGTGATTTTTTGTATGATGAAGTACCTGGATTATACAGAAAGCCAAGCCGGCAAAATAGCATGGAAAGTACATAATGAGGGTAAATGCGCCGTATTGGAAGGCTCATTTACCGAAATGGAGATATATCGTAAAATTTTACAGCAGGAGGGGTTAACGGTTAGTGTGGAGTAAGCTTTAATTATTGCACGTTAGCTAAGTAAAATTTACCCGAAAAATCAATCGATTTGGACAATATGCCTGAATCATTACGATTGGTTGCAGACTGGTTGCCACCCACGCCTCCTCTTCCGCCGCGGCCACCCATGCCCCCGCTGCGTCCACCACCACCCATACCGCCCCGGCCACCACTCATTGCACCTGTGTTACCACCGGCACCGCTTTTATATTCAACAGGGACGCTCACACCGTTTATTTTAATGTCAAATGTCCACTCAGTTTTTGAGTGATCATCCAAATGGAAAAACTTCAGGGGGATAGCGGCTTCACAAACCAGGTTCCCTTTACTATCATAATCAATCGCTGTTTTTATACCGTAAGTATTTGATGTGGTTATCATATCACCCTCAATATCTTTAAAACCCTCAACTTTTATGCCTCTTAGCGTTGTAATCATTTCCCGGTGCAATTCGTCACGCTCGGCCTGGGTAATTTCATTGAAATTATCTTGTTGGGCAGGCTTTGAAGGGGTGGTCAATTGGGTATTTAGAGGAAAAGTTATAGCATAGGCATTTTTCTTTTTACCCTTTGGATCAACACCTAAAGTAATACCCGACTTTAAAATACGCGTAACTTCTGAGGGGTCGTCTATTCTTATGGCAAAATACAAGTTCTCTTTATTGTTTGACAAGGCGTAACGCGCGTTGCATTCAGCATTAAAATATTGCAGGCTGTCTCCCCAATCCTTTAAATCGCCGTCAACGGTTATTGCAGATGAAGGGGTTTTTAAAACAGAAAGATCGCCATTAACAGATTGCGCGTTGACGGCAGTAGCCAAAAGCAGCAATACAGCAAGGTTACAGGCAAAATAAGGGCAAATGCTTTTCATGAGTGTAAGGCAGATATGTTACAGCTAAAAACACAATTTTAACACTTTTATTGTAACAGGTAAATGTTAAATTATGCTAAAAGATCGTTAAGAAAATAAGCCCGAAAAACAATAGTCTTTCGGGCTTTATAATTAGCATTAAAATGCCGTATGTTATTAACCTAAACCATATAGTTCCATCCATGTGTATCCGGCGCATCGCCGTAACGGATAGCATTAAGTTCGGCCAATACTTTTTGAGAAAACTCTCTTTCTTTAGGATCACTTAAAAAATATTCTTCTCCATTATAACTAATAGAGCCAACCGGTGCAATGGTAGCCGCGGTTCCTGCACCAAAAGCATCGGTAAGCTTACCGTTCTTAGCGCCTTCTATAAGCTCTTCAATAGAAACTTTGCGTTCCTCAACCGGGTATCCCCATTCGCGCGCTAATGTTAAAACGGTGTTGCGTGTTACGCCGTCTAATATGGTATCCTGGGTTGACGGTGTTATTAATTTTCCATCCAAAAAGAACATAGCATTAGCCGAGCCCATTTCTTCAATGTATTTATGTTCTTTGGCGTCTGTCCATATCAATTGGTCAAAGCCTTCCTGCGTAGCTTTACGCGCAGGCAGCATGGCACCGCCATAATTGCCCGAAGATTTTGCATAACCCATGCCGCCTTCGGCGGCGCGTGTATAATGCGTTTCTATTTTTACCCTAAGCGGTTTTGAGAAGAACGGCCCGGTTGGCCCTGTTAAAACCATAAACTTATAGGTTTTTGACGGAGCTACGCCTAAAAACGGATCGGTCGCAAACATAAACGGCCTTATGTATAACGAGTGGTTGGCTTTTGCAGGAACCCAATCGCGGTCAATATCAACTACCGCGGCAATTGCCTGGATAAATATTTCTTCGGGAAGTGCAGGCATACATAACCGCTCTGCAGACTTATTGAAACGTGCCGCATTTTTTTCGGGCCGAAATACGGATACCTGTCCATCAGCATGTTTGTAAGCCTTTAACCCTTCAAAAAACGATTGCCCGTAGTGCAGTGACGAAATCGCAGGACTCACCGGAATGTCGCCATAGGGCACAATTTGAAAATTCTTCCATTCGCCATCTGCATAATCGGCCACAAACATGTGGTCGGCAAAGGTGTGCCCGAATTGAAGATTGTTAAAATCCGTTTCCGCCAGGCGGGAATGGGTGGTTTTGGTGATCTTGATGTCCAATGTTTCAGTCATAGCAGTAAGTATTAAATCAGAATGGTGCAATTTACCTAAAATTGGGTTATTTCACCAAATTAATATTTGTTATGGGTTATTACCGGCATGGTTAAAAAGGAAAATAATAATTATTTATTTATAATTAATCGGCGAGGTATTATTTTATAGATAAAAACTTTAATTAACAATAAGTTGTACAAAAAAAATAAAATTATTTTTTACAATATTACTTGAAAATTAAATAATAAAGTTTAGGTTTACATAACCTATCAATAATCGCAATGAAAAAAACTTTATCACGTTCAATTTATTTTCTTATTATTTTCTTATTAGGGACACAGTCTTGTAAAAAACAGTTTGGCGACCTTGCCCCTTTAACAACAATTGTTAATACCGACCCTAATTTTGTATCAATGTCTGCGGCAGCTACAGCAGCCCGGCAAATTAATAACAGCCGCATGGTTAAAGGCATAATTTCAAAACAGGCCAAAACGGGCAGGCCGGCAAATAATGCCAGCGCCCGCACGCTTATACAACTGCATACCACGGCCATAACCTTAAGGCAGATAGCGGATTCGCTTGCACTGCCTGATAATGCAAACCCATCCTATTACATTTTTAACTACGTTGGCGGCGGGTATGTAATTTTAGCGGCTGATAAACGGGTACAGCCTGTTTTATCCTTCTCTAATACCAACAGCTTCAAATACTCAACTAATATGCACCCGGAGTTATTAAACTGGCTTAAGGTGAATGATAAGAATATGAAGATTGTTCAAAAGCACCCCGAGTTAAAAGCCCCTAAAGGTGTTACCGCGCTTTGGGCGGAGATAACCGGCCCGGCTGTAAAAGGCACCACATTATCTTTGGCGCCGCCGCCGCCGACCTGTGTAGTGGGCGACAGTATTGTAGGTATGGTTGGCCCTTTATTGCAAACACGATGGGGACAGGGATATCCATATAATTGGTTATGCCCTTATAATACAAGCGCTTACAATTATACTGGCAATTATTATGACCCAACCGGCTGTGTGGCAACGGCTATGGCGCAAATTATGTATTATTGGCAATACCCAACCAGTTATAACTGGGCTGCAATGCCGCTAATTAAAACCAGTTATACAACTACCGGCGGCAACGCTGTATCGCAATTAATGTCGGATATAGGCGGAAGTGTCAGCATGGCGTATACACCATCTGAATCTACCGCGCCGGCTATCAACGCCCCATATTGCCTTTTGCATGGGTTTGGCTATAGCACTGATATATCATTTGAAAGCAATTATGACAGCAGCAACGCTTCTGACTATTCGAAAATACTTAATAATTTAGATATAGGCTGGCCGGTCTTACTGTCTGGCGATGATGGCACTACCGGTCATGAATGGGTTTGCGATGGCTTTGAGGAAATAGAGAGCACGTTTGATTGCGATCCCTTGAGTGCTGCAGATTACCTGCTGTTTGACATGAATTGGGGAGGTGACGGTTACGGTGACGGTTGGTATACTTATAACTATTGGAATTTTTATAATGGCTACAGTGTAAACCTCTTTCGATATAACCTGACACTTGCTTATAATATTCACCCTTAAATAGAATTACTATGAAAACGTCAATTTACTCAATTATACTATGCTTGTCTTTGTTCTCCTGTAAAAAACAAAGCACAACTACGCTCGGTGGTGGAATGCTTAATACCCAGCCTTATTCTTTTGAGGTATTAGATAAAAACGGCAATAATATTATCCATTCGGCTAACGACACCCTGGTTGTTACTTATGTTTTAAACGGGGTAACGGTATCCAACCGCCTTGATATTTTTAAGGTACAAACCTCGGCAGAAGATGCCACGCTGGTTTCAAAATATAACGGCTTTATGGTGTCTGACTGGATCCCAAACACAACAACACAAGGTTATATGACTGCCGCGAGCGGCGGCGCTTTTCATAATTACCCGGAAAACCTGGGTGTGCGTAATTTTAATTTGTATTTAAACGGTATTAATATCGGGGTTATTTATCTTGATTATTGGGCCGCCATTTTCAGCTTAAACGGTACTGCGGTAACAGTTGGCAATTTAACAGGCTATTTAGTTGCCGGCTACCCGGCTGTTTTCCAAAATATCGTGTCGGGCTATAGTTCCAATTTCCTGAATGGTAACCCTGTGTTTGTATTGCAATATAACGGGGTAATTACGGGAGGGGGACATTAAATACATGAAAACATTAAGTTATTCAATTATATTATGCTTGTTTTTGTTTTCGTGTAAAAAGCAAAGCACTGGTCCGCTTGGTGGTGTAATTGACACACATCCCATTGTTTTTGAGGTATTAGATAAGAACGGCAATAATATTATCCATTCGGTTAATGATACTCTTATGGTTACTTATGTATCAAAGAATGGCGTAACCGTGTCTAACCGCCTTGATATTTATAAGATACAGGCCTCAGAAACAGACACTACAATGTCAAAAATATATAATGGGTTTGTTGTTTCGGATGCTGATCCTTCGCCAACTGTTGGCATACCGGGTTATATAACTGTTGCAAGTGGTGGTAATATAGGTTCCTTTGGTAAAACCCCTGCAGGTGTAGTTAATTTTAATTTTAGCTTAAACGGGAAAAGTATTGGCGCTGTATATTTTGATTATTGGCGGGCGTTTACAACTTCTCCTTACTTTACCTTAAACGGCACACCGGCAACAGTTGGAAATATACCGGGTTTTTTGGTTGCAGGTTATCCTGCTGTTTTGAAATATAATATCATTCCTAATACACCCAGCGGTGAATTTGTATTTGTATTACAATATAATGGGGTAATTACGGGAGGGGGGCATTAAATTATAATTGGTAAATTTATAATCATTTCACCAAATTAATATTCTGATAGTACGAATTGCCCACCGGCAAAACGGCCCCATTTACTAATACCTGGTGGCGTTCAATTTTATCAATTTTATTTACTGCTGCTATAAATGAGCGATGGATGCGGATGAACTGGTTGGCCGGTAGCAGGGCCTCCACCTCGGTAATGGTCATGCGCGAAAGGATGGTTTTATCTTTTAAAACAAAATTCACATAGTTACCCGTAGCCTCCAGGTAGCATATATCGCCAAAGTTTACCCGCATTTGGTCATAGCCGGTTTTGAGAAACAGGTATTCTTTTTTATCAACAGAACCACGCAGGTTATGGATCTCATTTGCTTTATTGCATGCTTTTACAAAACGGGTAAGGGCAAACGGCTTTAACAGGTAATCAATAGCATCCAGCTCAAAGCTTTCAACCGCATGTTCTGAATAGGCAGTGGTAAAAATAACCAGCGGTTTTTTGCTCAAACAGCTTAATAGGTCGATACCCGAAATATCCGGCATTTTAATGTCAAGGAATAACAGGTCTACAGGTTCATGCTGTAGGTACTCCATTGCTTTAAACGCATCCGTAAACTCGGCTTTTAAATTCAGGAACGGCACTTTGGCAGCGTGCGAACGCACTACTTCTAAAGCTAAGGGTTCATCATCAATGGCAATGGCAGTTAGCAAATTTTAATGTATTAAAGTTGTACGGTTAAATGTATGAAAAATTCCTTAGCGCTTTCGCGTATTACTAATTCGTGGCGTTTAGGATATAGCAGAAGCAACCGTTGCTTAACATTTTCGAGCCCGATGCCGCTTTTGTTTTTTTCCGGATCGTTGCCTGCTTTTGGGTGGATGCTGTTGTAAACATCAAACAGCAATTCATTTTCGCGGGTTTGCAGCGATATTTTAATGTGCGATGGCTCACGCAAACTTATGCCATGTTTAAAGGCGTTCTCTACAAAAGGAATCAACAGCATAGGTGCAATTTGTAACGTGTTTGTTTGCTCATCTATTTCGGTTTGTATGATGATCTCGGGCGATGTTTGGGTGCGCAGTTTTTGCAGGTCGATATAATTATTAAGGTAGTCGATCTCTCGGGCAAGCGCTATTTTTTCCTGCATATTCTCCTGCAGCATAAAGCGCATCATATCGCCCAGCTTTTGGATGCCCTCGCCAGTTCGTTCGGCGTTTTCCTGTAATGATGTGCCGTAAAGTGTGTTTAAGGCGTTGAACAGAAAATGGGGATTTATTTGCGAGCGTAGAAAATCGAGGTTGGCAGACGAACGGCCAAGGGCTGTTTTAAGGCCTGTTAATTCTATATTTTTATTTAAACGGCTTTTATACAATAACCACGCTAATGGTACTACAATTAACAGGCTGGTACCAATATTAAAAAGGTTAATAATAATTGAAGCCTCTACATGGCGAAAAAAAACGTATGATAAAAACGCTACAGGGAAAAACGATATGGCAAGGATAAAGATAACCTTTAACAGGTAAGCTTCTACTGTACGCCCCACAGCCAATACATCGGGTATCAATTTGTAAAAAGAATACCAGTATAGCGCAATTGCTGTTAATACTATTTCAGACCATATCATAGTGATCTGGTAATAAGCATGTGTTAATACTAGGAAAAATAAGCTAAGCAGCCAAATGCCTATAGCAATGAGGCATTCGCGTGTGGTTTGTTTAAAGCTTAAAAAAGTTTCTTCAAGGCTAGCCTTAACAGAAAAATAGGCCTGTTTTAAGATATTGTAGAAACCAAATATTAACAGCACCCAAAGCGTATAAACAAATTCGTGCCTGAATAGCATATTATATACATAAGCTTCAGAATGTTTATAAAAAAGATAACTTTTCATCCAGGTATCGGCAGCCCCCAGTATACTGGCAACTAAGGCATACATGCCCAACAGCAAGAAAATATTGAGCGCGATACGCCTGCCATACACTAATGGCTTAATAATAAAAAAGCTAAGTACGATATATGAGGTATAGTAAACGGTATAGCGTACTAACTGCGGGATAAAATAGAACCGGGTATAAGAATAAGGAATGTTATACCTATCGAAATAATTAGTATACTCGGTATAAATTCTATAGCCATAGGTATCGCGTTGGATAACATCGCCCAATAAACTAAAAATAACAATTACATAAATTAAGGTGGCTATCCAAAATTCCACTTTCTCAAAAGTGATAGGTTTTTTTAACAGATCTTTCATATTCAATTAATTATGCCGCAAGGTAAGCGTCAAATTATTCGCTGTTAAACAAATGGGATGAAAGAGGGAAATAGAGTGATGAAATAAGCCGGCTTAATCTAATAACCCCAATAACCCGGTCAATTCCGTCACTTTGTCTGCCGACCCAAGATGTTCATAAGAACTGATGAGGTTGCGGATAACGCGTTTTATTATATCGGTGTTTGAGCAGGGCTCGTAAAATTGCTTGTCGGCCTTAAGGTTGAGTTGTTTTAAAAATACATCTACATCGCGGCGGCCAAAAATAAACCCCTTGTTAAAGGCATTGATATAAAATACGATGTTACTTTCAAACTCGGATGATTTGGTTTCATCTACATAGGCCAAAATAAAATGTTGCGGCAGGTTTACGCCGTAAACCGGCATATCAAGCTTTTGGGCAATAATGGAGTAAATAATGGCTAATGATGTTTGGCTGCCCTTTTTAGTTTCTAACACCTGGCTTAAATAGCTGTTTTGCGGGTCCTGGTGGTTGGCTGTATTGCCGCTAAAGCCATGAATATGATAGAAAACGTGATTGATTAGCTTTATCTGTTCGCTTGGACTGGCTTCGTTCATCATCTGTATCCAGATGTCGCGTTTGATGGATTCTATCTGGTTAATGATCTTTTGCTCATCAATATCTGGGTACTGGTAACGGTTTATGATCAGTATGCCTTGCAGCAAATCGAATGCCCCGCTTTGGTGCCAAAGCTTCAGGTCGTTTTTTAGGGTGCCGAATTGTATCTCATGCACCAGATTAGCAATACGCTCCTGCTGTACACTGTCAAAAGCCTGTTCAAAAGCCGATTCTAAATACTCTATTGCTTCGCTGCCGTATGAAAGCAGCTTCCCATGCACATGGCTAAATATTTCCTGGTCCGGGTCGTCCAGTAAGCGAATTAATGATTTTACTTCTATTTGATCTATCATGCTGTACCGCTAAAATACGAAACGTTGTATACTTTTGCAACCATGAGCAATTTTAGGTTTGCTAAAGATTACCTGCAGCACCGTTTTAAAGCGAAAAACAGGCATGGCCTGCATTCGCCTTTTGTATACCGCCTGGTTGACGAAGTTATTTACGATTTCCGTGCCAAAAAAGTATATAACGAAGTTGAAAAATTACGCAGCAATAACAAAACCGGAGCCTTGCCTAAAGTGGATCAGTTGCTTTACCGGCTGGTTGAGGATATGAAACCAGGTAATTTAATGGTGTTAGGCCAAGTTGATGGTGTCACTAAACTTTACTTACAAAAGGCGGTTGCCGAAACTGAAATAAATACGGATTTAGATAACTCCGGGAAATTAGATTTTGTACTGATTGATGCTAATGAAAAAGGACAAGCCTTAAAATACGTTGAAGATTGCCTGCCCAAAGTGTATGATAACACGATGCTTGTATTAAATGGTATTTATAAAAACGATGTCATAAGACAGGCCTGGCAGCAAATCAAATTAAACCCAAAAGTTACGGTTACAGTTGATCTGTTTTGGATAGGGTTGGTTTTTTTTAGGGGTGGGCAGGTGAGGGAGGATTTTTGTATAAGGTTTTAAATGCGATATATTTATTTAAATGAAAAGACGCGTCATCATTGCCCTATTGATAGCAGGAATTGCGTTTATTGGATGCGATAATCCCGGCCATGTAATTAAAACCTATGAATATGCCGGAAGTATAGATCAATTTGAAGAGCGGTTAAGACAGTTTGCCAATAACCACACCGATATGAATTTTTCTTTCAAACTACGCGGTAACGACTTTTATGGAACACGTGATATAATTATCGAAACCAAAAGCCGGTCGGACAAAGTTAGGTACAACCTTGTCGCTCGTAAATCTAAAGAAATAACGAAGATAGACCTTACGGCGATATATGATGAAACCAATAGTACAGAAGGAAATGCGCTTACTAATCCCGAAGCAAGTAAACTTTTTGATGGTTTTAACAACGGCTTTCGGGCTCAATTAAAAAAGGAACAACAAATAATCCTAACACCCGATCTTTTTTAAAACGCCTGCCCCAGGCCGATATAAAATCCACTTTCACGCGGCTCGCCCATTGGTTTTTGGCCTATTCCATAATCTGCACGCAGGCTCAATCCTTTCTCAATATCAAAGAAGTAACGCAGGCCAGCGCCATAATCCGGCTTTAGCTGCGAGAAACTAAAACTGCTGTGGAATACCTCGCCCGTGCCTAAAAAGCCTACTATGCCAATGCGCTCGCTTAAACGGTAGCGCAGTTCGGTTTGCCCGGCAATAAAATTGCGGTCGCGGTAACGGCCGTTGTAGTAACCGCGCATCATTTCGTCGTTGCCCAAAGCCGGCAATAAGTAAAATGGCGACTGGCTGCCGGTAAGGCTTTGTTCCTGCACGTCCAATCCTAAAACTAATTTTTTATCCAGTAAAAAGAACTGCGAATATTCAAAATTAAAAAAACCGCCCGCGTAATTATTATTACCCAATATGCCGTGTATAATATTGTAATAGGCAGATAAGATCATGCCTTTTGTGGTATAGGTGTTGTTGTTACGGTTATCATAAATAAAGCTCGGGCCTATGTAAAGGCTTGCCCCTCCGTTACGATCTTCTACTGCCGGGTTAGTATTAAAAATCCCTGTTAGGTTTTTATCACCCTCTTTATAATTAAATCCCCCGGAAACAAAGCCTATATAAATATCCTGCCCCAAAAGTTTTTCCCCGTTAAAGCTAAACTTAACCCGCTTTTCATCAACCAAATCCTGGTTGGCCAATCGGGTGTTGTTACCTATCCCATAAAAATCAGATGGGAAATTTATATAATTGATAGCCGCTGTATAATGAAAAGCATTTTGCGGCAACCAATAACTGCTGCTTAAATTAAAACGGTTTTGCCCCTTGGTAGTTATTGTAGCATATGCGTAAATGTTTGAAACCCGGGTAGCATGATGGATTGTATCCGTATAAAATGAAAGCAGGCCCGCGCCGCCAACCTCTATACCTGTTTCGGGTGCCGTGCTTAAAATAGGTAATACAACAAAGCTGTTTTTTTTGGTGGTATCCTTTTCAAAATACATTTTACGGATGAACTTTGGCAATATACTTTGCGCGGAAACATTTTGGAAAATGGCAAGTAGAATAAGGAAAGATAAGAGTTTTTTCATCAAATAGTTATGGGTAAAAGTCCCCTCTATCCCGATAGCTATCGGGACTCCACTGCCTATTGGCGGGGAGACTTTTTGTTTTTTTGCAAAGATGTATTTTTTCTATTAGCAATATATTAAGTTTCTATAATATTGACGCATATTCGAAACAGCGTTTTGCATATTTTTAGGCTTATAAAAAGCATATGCCTAAAAAAAAATTTGAAATGTCCCCCGCCAGGGGAGATTATTCACATATTATGTGTTTTTAAAATGCGTTCATGAATGCTGCACAATTTAGCGGGGGCTGTGTCTTGTCCTTTTCAGCAAAATATCTACTTTTGCCACTATATAATCAGCTACTATTATGAGCATTACCAGAGGACCTATATCCCAATTTATTGAACGGAATTACCTGCACTTTAACGCGGCGGCATTAATGGATGCAGCAAAGGGTTATGAAACACATTTACTTGAAGGCGGCAAAATGATGGTCACCCTTGCGGGAGCTATGAGCACTGCTGAGTTAGGCATTTCATTAGCCGAAATGATAAGGCAGGATAAAATTGCCATTATATCATGTACAGGCGCCAACCTGGAAGAAGACATCATGAATTTAGTAGCGCACTCACATTACAAACGTGTGCCTAATTATCGTGATCTTAGTCCGCAGGATGAATGGGACCTGTTGGAAAATCATTATAACAGGGTGACAGACACCTGTATTCCTGAAGAAGAAGCCTTCCGCCGTTTACAAAAACACATTCACAAATTATGGAAGGATGCCGATAACGCGGGCGAACGATATTTTCCGCATGAGTATATGTACAAAATGCTGCTAAGCGGCGATCTGGAACAGTATTACGAAATAGACCCCAAAAACTCATGGATGCTGGCAGCTGCAGAAAAGAATTTACCGATAGTAGTACCCGGATGGGAAGATTCTACCATGGGGAACATATTTGCATCGTACCTTATTAAGGGAGAGATAAAGGCGACCACCATGAAAAGCGGTATTGAATATATGGCATGGCTGGCAGACTGGTATGTAAAAAACTCATCAGGTAAAGGGATAGGTTTTTTCCAGATCGGTGGCGGTATAGCGGGTGATTTCCCGATATGTGTTGTGCCCATGCTATACCAGGATATGGAAATGCCAGAGATACCATTCTGGAGCTATTTTTGCCAGGTATCCGATTCAACAACCTCTTATGGTTCCTATTCGGGTGCAGTACCTAACGAAAAAATTACATGGGGAAAGCTGGACATCCACACACCAAAATTTATTGTGGAATCTGATGCGACCATTGTTGTACCTTTAATATTTGCATGGATATTGAAACAATAAGATATTCTGAACATTTTTTGGGTGCTTGAATATCAGTGATTTTCGATTGAGAAAGTGTCCTGTTAAATACTGTTAATGGTTAATTCATACAACTAATTTATCATATAAAGTATGATAAATCTCACTAAATATTGTAATTTTAATGGGCTTAAATCCCAGCTTTTATATTTATTTAGAACGATTATAAATTATTTATTACTGTCATTAGTATGTCAGCGATACTGTAATAAATTATACTTTTGTGGCTGAAAATTTAGGGGAGGGTATGACCTTTCGGCAGTTTCAAAAACGTTAATAAAATAATTATTTAGCACATATACACTTTATGAGAAGTATCTCATTGATTTTTAAACAATTCTCAAGGTCGGTTTTACTGCTTGCCGGTTTTGCTGTTTGGGGATTTTCTGCCCTGGCGCAGGGAGACGCTACTAAGGGTGAAGCCTTGTTTAAAGCCAAATGTACCGCGTGTCATAAAATTGAATCGCAGATGACCGGCCCGGCCTTAGGCCCAACGGTTACCGAAGAAACTGATGACAAATGGTTAACCCATTGGATACAAAACAACCAGGACCTGATCAGCAAAAAAGACCCTAAAGCACTTGCTATTTATGGCAAGTTCAACCAGGCGAGCATGACGGTATTTGCCGATCTGACCGATGGCGATGTGGCTAACATCCTGGCTTACGTACGTGCTGATTGGAAAACCATCCAGGAAGATAAGAAAAAAGCTCCGGCTGTTGTAGCCACTGATAGCGGCCCAAGCGATTTAGTGATCTATGGCTTAATTGCGGTTATTGTTATCGCCTTTATAGTTATCCTGGTATTAAATAAGGTTATTGCCACTTTAGAGCGGTTGATGCTTAATAAAAAAGGATTACTACCTGAAGAAGCTGAAACTGAAGAAGGCGAGCCTGTTGATAAACTGGCTACTTTAAAAAAGATAGCTAAAAACAAGAAATTAGTATTCTTCATCTTATTATGCGGTACCATAGCTTTAGGCAGCTGGACATGGGTTACTTTGTGGAACACTAACGTACACACAGGCTACCAACCGGTACAGCCAATTAAATTCCCGCATGACCTGCATGCCGGGGTTATGAAGATAGATTGCCAGTATTGCCACTCTGGTGCATACAAATCTAAAAATGCTTCTATACCATCATTAAATGTTTGTATGAACTGTCATAAGGTGGTTAAAACCGAGTCTCCGGAAATACATAAAATATACGATGCGTTGGGTTATGATCCGGCAACTCAAAAATACGATAGCACTAAAATGCATCCTATCCAATGGATACGTATCCACAACCTGCCTGATTTTGCTTACTTCAACCACTCACAACACGTAAAGGTTGGCGGCATCAAATGCCAGCAATGCCATGGTCCGGTTCAGGAAATGAAAGAAGTTTACCAATACTCGCCATTGACGATGAAATGGTGTATACAATGCCACAAGCGTACCGATGTTAACATGAAGGGTAACGCTTATTACGAAAAAATGGAACAAGTACACGACCTTATCAAAAAGAACGGTAAAGTAACCGAAGCCATGATGGGCGGTATTGAGTGCGGCAAATGCCATTATTAATTAAAAGAACTTAGCATTACAGTTTATATATCATATAGCTTAAATGGATAGCAATAAAAAATACTGGAAGGGTTTAGAAGAGCTAAACAAAACACCGGAATTTGTTGAGAAAAACAAGAACGAATTTCCTGAACCTATTCCTATCGAAGATGTTTTAAGCGGAGGCGGTTTATTAGGCAAAACTCCACGTCGCGACTTTTTAAAGGCGGTGGGCTTTGGCGTAGGTGCAGTTACATTGGCAGCTTGTCAAAAAGTACCGGTACATAAATCAATACCTTATTTAATTAAGCCGGAAGAAGTAACACCAGGTGTAGCCAATTACTATTCTTCAACTTACGATGGACATGCTATTTTGGTTAAAACCCGCGAGGGCCGCCCTATCAAAGTTGAAGGCAACCCGAATGATCTTTTATCGAAAGGCGGCTTAAGCGCGCAGGCCCAGGCATCTGTACTGGATCTGTATGATGTTAACCGTGTTCAAAACCCGATGAAAGATGCCACTCAATACGAGTGGAAAGATATTGATGCTTTTGTTATCCGCGAGCTTGCTGCTATTAAAGCCGGCGGTAAAAAAATCCGTATTGTTTCATCAACTGTTCACAGCCCGTCTACCCTGGCTGTAATAGCTGACTTTATTGCGCAATACCCTAATACAAAACATATAAATTATGACGCGGTATCTTATACCGGCATCATACAAGCCAATCAAAACAGCTTTGGTAAGGCCGTATTGCCTCACTACCGTTTTGACAAGGCTGACGTTATTGTAAGCTTTGGTGCAGATTTCCTGGGTTCATGGGTGTCTCCAACCGAATTTACTACACAATACGTTCAGAATAGAAATAACAAATCGCTGCAAAGCAAAAAAATGTCACGCCATATCCAGTTTGAAACCGGTATGAGTTTGACAGGAACCAATGCAGACGTTCGTATCCCGATCAAAACATCTGAAGAAGGTGTGGCGCTGGTTAATTTATATAATGCAATTGCAGGTACTACTTTACCTGGCAGCAAAAAATTAACTGATAACGGTACCAACAGCGCTGTAATGATAGCTGCAAATGAACTGAAGGCTGCTAAAGGAAAAGCTTTGGTAATAGCCGGCTCAAATGATGTTGCTGTACAAACGTTGGTTAACGCCATAAACTCCCTGTTAGGCAGTTATGGGGCTACTATTGATTTGGATAACTATTCTCACCAATACGCGGGTAATGATGCCGAGTTTGCTGATTTTGTAGGCGAGCTTAAAAAGGGTGAAGTTGACGCGGTATTCTTCCTGGGCGCTAACCCGGTTTATGATTATTACAACAGCAAGGAAGTTAGCGATGCTTTAGCTAAAGTACGCCTGAAAGTATCTTTTAACGATCATAAGGACGAAACATCGGCTTTGTGTAATGTGCTTGCGCCAAACCATTATTATTTAGAATCATGGGTCGATGACAGCATTGTTGAAGGTTACTATACCATATTACAACCAACCATTAACCCGGTTTATAATACCCGCCAGGCCGAGCAAAGCTTATTAATTTGGGCAGACGCACCGGTTAAAGAGTATTATACTTATGTAAGAAATAACTGGGACAAGAGCTTATTAGCTAAAGGCGGCTTATCCGGTCAAAAAGGATGGGAAACCTTATTGCAAACAGGTTTTGTTAAGGTTGCCGATAAACCAGCCGGCACTTATTCATTCACGCATGACCTGAGCGAAGTTGCACACACCGTATTAGGCCAAAGCGACAAATTAACCGCATCAGGCGATAAGAAATTTGAATTACAGGTTTACCAGAGCAAAGCTATGCTTGATGGTAAACGCGCAAATAATCCATGGTTGCAGGAGTTGCCAGATCCGGTATCAAAAGTAACATGGGATAACTTTGCTGCTTTATCATTAAATGACATTAAAAAATTAGGTTTAGCCGAAGGCGATGTTATTACGCTTGATGCTAACGGCTACTCAATAGCCTTACCTATATTATTACAGCCCGGCCAGGCAGAAGGCACCATATCGGTAGCATTAGGTTATGGCCGTACAATGGCAGGCCCGGTAGGCGATGGTGTTGGTAAAAACGCGTTTCCATTCCTTACCCTGCGTAACGGTACTTTACAATCGTCAATTGGTGCGGTAACAGTATCTGCAACAGGTGATAATATTGTTTTGGCCCAAACCCAAACACACCACTCTTACGAAGGACGCAACGTTATTCGTGAAACTACTTTAAAAGATTATTTAAAAGACCCGTATCATGGCAGTGGCCGCAGTGGATCTGACCACAAGGCATATACCAGCTTATGGGATGAATATCAGCGCCCAACTTATAACTGGGTAATGGCTATAGATTTGAACGCCTGTACCGGTTGCGGTGCTTGTGTTGTGGCTTGTAGCGCAGAAAATAACGTTCCGGTTGTAGGCCGTGACGAAGTTAGGCGCCGCCGCGAAATGCACTGGATACGGATTGACCGTTACTACAGCTATAACGATAATGGCAAATCTGTAACCGAAGAAAGAGAAATTGGCAAGTTGGAGAACCTTAACAATGTATCGGTTGTTCACCAGCCAATGCTTTGCCAGCACTGCGATCATGCACCTTGTGAAACAGTTTGCCCGGTATTAGCTACTGTTCACTCATCAGAAGGGTTGAACCACATGGCTTATAACCGTTGTGTAGGTACACGTTATTGTGCAAACAACTGTCCGTTCAAGGTTCGCCGTTTTAACTGGTTCAACTACTGGAACGATTCGCGTTTTGAAAACTATATCCAGAACGAGCATACTAATTTGGTGCTGAACCCTGACGTTACCACACGTTTCCGTGGAGTAATGGAAAAATGCTCTATGTGTATACAACGCATACAGGCCGGTAAGTTAAAAGCCAAAATAGAAAAACGCCCTGTTAAGGATGGCGACATTAAAGTGGCCTGCCAGCAAACCTGTCCTGCTAATGCAATTATTTTCGGTAACGTTAATGATCCGGAATCGGAAGTTGCAAAAGCATTGAAGAGCGAAAGGACTTATTACGTATTGGAAGAACTAAACGTACAACCGGGCATTGGTTACCAGGTAAAGGTTAGAAACAGAACTGAATTAGAAGCTTAATTATAACAGAGATTTAAAATATGGCATCTCATAATGAATCAATAATAAGGGAACCGTTAATCACGGGAAAAGACATCACGTATGCCAAAATTACGGACGATATTCTTTTTCCTGTTGACAATAAACCCAACAAAGCCTGGTGGATCGGTTTTACCTTTGCTTCCTTAGGCGCTTGCCTTTGGGTATTCGCTGTAAGCTGGACTTTTTGGTATGGTATAGGCTCGTGGGGATTAAATAAAACAGTTGGCTGGGCATGGGATATCACCGGTTTCGTATGGTGGGTAGGTATTGGTCACGCGGGTACGCTTATTTCGGCCATTCTATTGTTGTTCCGTCAAAAATGGCGTAACTCTATTAACCGCTCTGCCGAGGCGATGACAATTTTCGCGGTAATTTGCGCTGCTACTTATGTAGTATCACACATGGGCCGCCCCTGGATGGCTTTATATTGTTTACCATTACCAAATCAATACGGCTCATTATGGGTTAACTTTAACTCACCATTGATCTGGGACGTATTTGCGATATCAACTTATTTCTCCGTGTCGTTAGTATTCTGGTATACCGGTTTATTGCCTGACTTTGCAACTATCCGTGACCGTGCTACCGGCCTTCGCCGCAGGATTTATTCTGTTTGCTCATTCGGGTGGACAGGTTCGGTAAAAACCTGGCAGCGTTTTGAAACTGTATCCCTGATATTAGCAGGTGTTTCAACACCTCTTGTGCTTTCAGTTCACACGATAGTATCTATGGACTTTGCTACTTCCCTTGAACCGGGATGGCATACCACTATATTCCCGCCTTACTTCGTTGCAGGTGCAATTTTCTCAGGTTTTGCCATGGTGCAAACCTTATTGCTGGTAACCCGTAAGGTATTAGGATTGGAGAATTATATCACCATGTTCCACATCGAATCTATGAACAAGATCATTCTTGTTACCGGATCAATTGTAGGCGTGGCTTATTTGACAGAGTTTTTTATCGCCTACTATTCTGGCGGCGAATATGAGCAATACACCTTCTTAAACAGGTTTATTGGTCCGTATTGGTGGGCAGGTTGTATGATGTATGGCTGTAATATCCTGATGACCCAGTTGATGTGGTTTAAAAGGGTTAGAACGAGCATCCCGCTTTCATGGGCGCTGTCTATCATTGTAAACATAGGTATGTGGTTTGAGCGTTTTGTAATTATCGTTACTTCGCTTCACCGTGATTATATCCCTTCAAGCTGGGCTATGTTTTACCCAACCTGGGTTGATGTAAGCGTGTTTATTGGTTCAATTGGCGTATTCTTTACTTGCTTCCTATTATTTATACGTTACTTCCCTTCAATAGCAATAGCCGAAGTGAAATTGCTGGTTAAGAGTTCGAGCGAGCAGGCTAAGAAGAAATTAATTGACGATGGCCATTTAGAACCAGAGCAAGTAGAATTCTATAAAGAGAGTTTAATTAATTATGACAGTGTTGAAATATCTGATTACGAAAAAGTATAAACTAAAATGAGCAGCACCAAATATATTTTAGGCCTTTTTGATGATCCCGATGATATGATGCACGGGATTGACAAGCTACAAAAAAACAGCATCCCTATTTATGATGTTTATACCCCCATGCCTATACATGGTATTGAGGCAAAATTGGGTATTAAAGATTCGCGTTTAGGTTATGCAGCTTTTATGTTTGGTTGTTTAGGCGGTACCATCATATTTAGTATGGTTTATTATTTCCTGGTACATGACTGGCCTATGAACATTGGCGGTAAACCGGCTTTTGCCATACCTGATTTTATCCCGGTTACTTTTGAGTGGACGGTTTTATTTACAGCGTTTGGTATGACATTTACCTTCTTCTATGCTACACACCTTTTTCCGGGGCGTGCACCAAGAGTGATGGACTTCAGGGCAACTAATGACCGTTTTGTTATAGCTATTGACGCTAAAGGGAATGTGCCGCACGCGGATATCACGAATATATTAAAAGAAGCAGGAGCAGTAGAAATTAAGCATAACGACAGAAAATATGTTAGCTATGAATAAATTTAAAGTATTGGGTTTAGCGGTGATCACTATTACTGCATCGATTGTTGTTACATCGTGCAAGGATAAGAGAAGTACCGGGTGGGAATATGCCCCCAATATGTATGAACATATCGCTTATGATCCGGATCAGAAAAATCCGAATTTTAAGGATGGAAAAACAGCACAGGTACCACCGGCAGGAACAATTCCTGTAGGCTTTGTTAAGTTTGATTATCCAAACACAAAGGAAGGGTATGAGCTGGCCAGCGTTGAAGTAAAAAGCGCTTTGGCTATGACAGAACAAAACATGGCTGAAGGCAAGGCGCTGTTTCATGCCTTTTGTTTTCCGTGCCACGGAGCTAACGGCCAGGGTGATGGGCCGGTAACACAAAATGGCCATGGATTTCCGCCGCCGCCGTCTTATTCAAAGGGGCAATCGTCACGTGGTGGTGCTATGAAAGATCTTACAGATGGTAAAATTTACCATACCATTACTTATGGTCTAAATGCGATGGGGTCGTACGCTTCGCAATTAGCACCCGAAGAGCGCTGGAAGGTAATTATGTATGTTCACCATTTACAAACTTTATAAGAATTAAAATTTAATGAAGACTCATAATAATTTTGACGAGCGATTTGAATTTACAGGCAGTGTAAAAACCTGGAGCCTGGTCGCTATAGTTGTAGGTGTAGTGGTTATCGCGTTAGGTTTCCTTACCGGTGCCGGTGAACGCACATTTGCAAACTTACTGCTAATGGGCTATTACTTTACCTGTGTATGTATATGCGGCGTATTCTTTTGCGCTTTACAATATGTTGCCCAGGCCGGTTGGTCGGCATCTATATTACGTATCCCGCAGGCATTTGCGCGTACCTTACCTTATGCTGCCGGTATATTGATATTAATAGTTATTGCCGGGTTGTCACTAACCCATACAGGTATGCTTGATGGTAAACAAACTGTTATTCCCTACTTATATAAAACCTGGGCAACCAAAGGCATCCTTGATCCTAAAAATGAAATTTATGATTCGCTTGTTCAGGGTAAATCAGGATTTTTAAATATTCCTTTCTTCCTTACAAGGATAATTGGCTACCTTATATGCTACTCTATATTAGGCTTATTACTGGTAAAATATTCTAACAACGAAGATGAAATAGGCGGTATGTCTAACTATGATAAAAGCTTTAAAGTGGCTTGCGTATTCATGGTGATATTTGGTTTTACTGTTCCGTTGTTCGCTTTTGATACCATAATGTCATTAGAGGCACGCTGGTTCTCTACCATGTTTGGCTGGTATAACTTTGCTGCTTTATGGGTTGGCGGTCTATCTGTTATTACCTTAGTTGCCATTTACTTAAGAAAATCAGGTTACTTCTCATGGATAACCGAAGATCATTTACACAACCTGGGGCAGTTAATGTTCGGTTTCTCTGTATTCTGGACTTACTTGTGGTTTGCACAGTTCCTGTTAACGTACTATGCCAACATCCCTGAAGAGGCTGAATATTTTTACAGAAGATGGGAGCCCGAGTTTAAACCATGGTTTTGGTTAAACATTGTTATCAACTTTGCCACACCGTTATTGGTATTAATGGCACGCGATTCAAAACGTGCAGTACCTATATTAAAAACGGCCTGTATAATTTTAATATTAGGCCACTGGTTGGATTACTGGCAAATGATTATGCCGGGCAGCGTTGGCCCGCAATCAAGCTGGATGGTTGAGATTAGCTGGATAGAAGCAGGTGTATTTATTGGTTTTGCGGGGTTATTTACCTTCTCGATGTTAACTGCATTGAGCAAGTTTAGCTCGCTTATACCTAAGAAGCACCCGTTTTTGGACGAGAGCCTTCATCATCACATATAATAGTATAAATTTTATAACACAATAAAGAATACCAAACCAACAATACAATGGGATTCAAAAGACTGATAACTTCTAAAAAAATACTTTCGCTTTTGGCGGTGTTTATGCTTTTGGGCACAAACCTGTTAATGGCTCAGGGCACTGTGGCTACTGATGCTTCGGGCACTACACCCGAATTGCATACCGATTGGATGGGCGTTAGTTACTATGTTTTACTGTTCCTGGTATTATGCTTTGTAATAGCCATTGTAGGTAAAATTTTGCGGGTATATGACCTTACCCAACAAATTCAAAATAAAAAAATCATTAACTGGAACACGGTAATGGGAATAGTGTGTATCCTGTTTCTTGTGATTGGCGGATATGGTGCTTACTGGTCTATTACCGAGCAAGGCAGCATGAGTTTACCTGAAGCTGCATCGTTACATGGTGTTAAAATAGATAATATGTTTATGACAACTACCATCATTACGATGATCGTATTTGTTATTACCCAGGTTATATTGTTTTGGTTCCTGTTCAGATACAGGGGATCAGACAAAAGAAAAGCTTATTATTTGCCGCACAACAATACCATAGAAAAAGTTTGGACAATTATACCCGCCATCGTATTGACCATATTGGTTGTATTCGGGTTTTTTACCTGGCAGGAAATTACCAACAGTACAGATGGCAAAGGCGAATCATCACTAAATATTGATATTACCGGCCACCAGTTTGCATGGGAGCTGCGCTACCCGGGTGCCGACGGTAAATTGGGTAAAAAGAACTATACGTTATCAGATGCCAATAATCTATTAGGCGTTGATTTTAAAGATAAAAACTCCTTCGACGATTTGAAGGCCGATACCATGGTATTGCCGGTAAATAAATCTATCAGGCTGAATATTTTTGCGCAGGATGTTATTCATAGTGTTTATATGCCCCACTTTAGGGTGCAGTTAAATGCGGTACCGGGATTACCTACATTCTTTAGGTTTACGCCGACTATAACCACCGACGAAATGCGCGTAAAAACAGGTGACCCTAAGTTTGAATATTTGCTTTATTGCAATAAAATATGCGGTGCCAGCCACTACAATATGCAAAAGGTAGTGCGCGTTGTTTCTGCCGCAGAATATAACGAATGGGTAGCCAGGCAAAAGCCTTATTTGACCGATGGGTTAAAAAAAGAGTTGAAGCTTGCAGAAGCCAATGAGAAAAAGAATTTATCACAAAACAAGTTAGCGTTAAACAATTAATTAGCGATTATGTCAACAATAGCAGTTCACGATCACGGAGTTGTACATCACGAGGAAGGTCACGAGCATCACCATAAAGCAACCTTTTTAAATACTTATGTATTTAGCCAGGATCATAAAATGATTGCCAAGCAATTCCTTATAACAGGGATAACAATGGCATTTTTTGCGATGATCATGTCGATATTATTCAGGATACAGTTAGCATACCCTGATAAGACATTCCCATTATTACATACCTTGTTGGGCAATTTCGCGCCGGAAGGTCGTATAAAGCCTGACTTCTATATGTCGTTGGTAACTATACATGGTACCATCATGGTGTTTTTTGTGTTAACAGCAGGCTTAAGCGGAACCTTTGCAAACTTATTGATACCACTGCAAATAGGCGCGCGGGATATGGCATCGCCATTTGTAAACATGCTGTCTTACTGGTTTTTCCTGATTGCAAGTGTTATTATGCTCTCATCGTTCCTGGTGCAGGCAGGCCCTGCAAGCGGGGGATGGACGATATACCCACCGTTATCTGCATTGCCAAAAGCTATGCCAGGTTCAGGTACGGGGATGACGCTTTGGTTGATCAGTATGGTTTGCTTCATAGGCTCGTCATTAATGGGTGGTATTAACTATGTAACCACGGTGCTAAACATGCGCACAAAAGGTATGGACCTTTGGAAAATGCCATTAACTATCTGGGCATTGTTCCTTACTGCTATTTTGGGTGTACTGGCTTTCCCGGTTTTGGTTGCAGGTGTTGTATTATTAATATTCGACCGTAGTTTCGGTACCAGCTTCTACCTGTCAGATATCGTATTGAACGGACAGGTACAGCCTTTTGAAGGTGGCAGCCCAATATTGTTCCAGCATTTATTCTGGTTCCTGGGCCACCCCGAAGTGTACATTATCATTATGCCTGCAATGGGTATATCGTCAGAAATTATATCTGTAAACTCGCGCAAGCCAATATTTGGTTACCATGCAATGGTTTATTCCCTAATAGGTATCGTAGTATTATCGTTCATTGTGTGGGGCCACCACATGTTTGTAACCGGTATGAACCCGTTTTTGGGTGGTGTGTTTATGATAACGACATTAATTATTGCGGTACCATCGGCAGTAAAAACGTTCAACTGGCTCGCTACCTTATGGCGGGGCAATATCCGGTTTACGCCGGGGATGCTGTTTGCTATCGGTATGGTTTCATTCTTCATTTCGGGCGGTTTGACCGGTATCTATTTAGGTAACGCTGCGCTGGATATTAACCTGCATGATACTTATTTTGTGGTAGCTCACTTCCACCTGGTAATGGGGTCGGCAGCTATATTTGGTATGTTGGCCGGTGTTTACCATTGGTTCCCTAAAATGTTCCGCCGGATGATGGATGAGAAGTTAGGCTATCTGCATTTTTGGTTAACATTTATTGGTGCCTACCTTGTATTTTTCCCAATGCACTTTATGGGCTTGGATGGCGTACCGCGTCGTTACTATGCTTTTACCGAATTCGCTTCAATGCAGCGCTGGTTATCTGTTAACGTGTTTATTACATGGGCCGCAATTGTAGCCGGGTTGGCGCAGGTAGCGTTTATCTATAACTTTGTTCACTCTATTTTCTGGGGTAAACCAACGGTACAAAACCCTTGGAATGCTAATACATTAGAATGGGATGCACCTATCGAGCATATCCATGGTAACTGGCATGGCGAAATTCCAACCGTTTATCGTTGGTCTTATGATTATAGCAAACCAGGCCATGATGAGGATTTTATCCCCCAAACTGTTCCTTTTTCACAAACCATGAGTTCCAATCTTCCAAGCGATTTTGAGGATAATACTGCCGGGCTTGAAGCGCAAGTGAAATGGGCAAATACGCATAAAGCTAACGAAGAAGTAAAATAATATAAGTCCATGGTCCATGGTCAATAGCCCATGGTTTATAGTCGGTGGTATTTAATTGTATTATATCATCATCGCCCATAGCCAATTTACGCCATGGACTATCGACTATAAACTATGGGCTATTATACATTTAGATGAGCAAAGCAACATCCAAAACAACGTTTCAAAAAATTAACCTGCTGAGTATTGTGCTGCTGTTTGTTTTAATACTGGCAGGCGGTGTGGTGCGTAGCACAGGTTCTGGAATGGGGTGCCCGGATTGGCCAAAATGCTTTGGAGGCTATATTCCCCCTACCAATAGCTCACAATTGCCGGCTGATTATAAGCAGAAATATGTTGCCGGCCGATTAGCTAAAAATCAACGGTTTGCTAAAACGCTTGATGTTTTTGGTTATGCAGACCTGGCCCGGCGCATACGCGAGGACCGCTCCATATTAATTCCCGAAGAATTTAATGCCGCCAAAACCTGGACAGAATACGTTAACCGCTTGATAGGTGTAGCATCCGGATTTTTTTTAATAGCTGTTACTATTTACTCTTTTAGCTATTGGAGTGCCAATAAAACTATACCAATTTTAAGCGTATTCAATTTGATACTGATAGGTTTCCAGGGATGGCTGGGCTCAATTGTGGTATCTACTAATTTAACATCGTGGATTATCACAGTTCACCTGCTATTGGCATTGGCAATTTTGGCCATCAGCATTGCCACTTATCATTTGGCAAAGGTATATGGCAAGCATAAACTTACGGTTAACCCTATACTTCATATAATAACGCTGTTTGCGTTAATATTAAGTATCGTGCAAATAGCTTTTGGTGCAGAGGTACGCGAAAGGATAGATGCCATTGCAAGCCGGTTGCAGGAAGGCTATCGTGGCGATTGGGTAAATGATGCGGGTACAATATTTTTTCAACACAGGGATATTGCCATACTGGTATTATTGATCAATATTGCATTATATGCATTAGTGCGCCGCAACTTTGGGAAACATTCTATCCAGCAACAGATAATGAGCTTTACTTTTTTAATGCTCATACTGCAAATAGTAACAGGGATATTATTATCGTATTTATCATTACCGCCTATGGCGCAGGCCGCGCATATATTATTGGCAAGCCTTATATTTGGAGCACAGTTTTATTTGATGCTTAATTTATATCAATCGGTTAACAGGCAGGAGGTACGGAAATGAAGATAAGCGATTTTTCAAAGCTGATAAAAACCCGCCTTACTTTTTTGGTGGTATTTTCGGCATCCATATCTTATTTGATAGGCTGCAAGGTAAATGGTAGTGTGAACTGGTTTGACTGGGCAAAGCTTATTGTGGGTGGTTTTTTGGTAACATCAGCAGCCAATTGCTTTAACGAGATCATTGAAAAAGATCTGGACAAACTAATGAAGCGCACCATGGACCGCCCGATGCCTGCCGGACGAATGACAACAGGGCAGGGGCTGGTGCTGGGCCTATTTATGGCTATTGCGGGGACTTATTTATTAGGCAGCCTTAACATAACAACAGGTTATCTTTCGGTATTCTCTGTTTTATTATATGCGTTTGCTTATACACCATTAAAACGCAAATCGCCAATTGCAGTATTTGTGGGGGCTATACCGGGGGCTTTGCCACCGCTTATTGGGTATGTAGCAGCACATGGTAAGATAGACAGTATCGCATTAATATTGTTCGGTATACAGTTTGTATGGCAGTTTCCGCATTTTTGGGCTATTGCCTGGGTGTTGGATGATGATTACAAACTGGCTGGCTTCCGTTTATTGCCCACCGGTAAAAGAAATTTAACCAGCGCGGTTATTACCTTTATATTTACATTGATATTATTGCCTGTGAGCCTGTTGCCAACGTTTTATGGCTATGGTGGTTATTACGTGGGTGGTGTATCGTTAATATGCAGTTTGATATTTTTGTACCAGGCATTTAATTTATTACGTACGCTTGAAATTACAGCGGCACGTAAACTAATGTTCGGCTCATTTTTTTATTTGCCGGTAGTGCAACTAATGTTTTTATTTGATTTTATAGGGAAGGTGAAATGATGGCTCAAATACAACAAGAAGATAAGCTTAACCTCGGCGCCAAAAAATTTGGCATGTGGATATTTATATTCACCTCGTTTATGCTTTTTGCGGCACTTACCAGTGGGTTTATTGTTTATAGCGGAGGCCGGGGTCGCGGTTTGCATATTATATTGCCGCATGCATTTATATACAGCACAATTTGCATACTGATAAGCAGCGTTACCTTGTTTATGGGGTCGAAGGCGGCTAAAGAGCTGCAGTTTGCTAAACAGCGCCTTTATTTATGGTTAACCATGGCATTGGGTATCCTGTTTTTGATTATACAGGTATATGCATGGAGCCAGTTAATAAAAATGGGGGTGTATTTTATAAATAATAATGCATCCCAATCATTTATTTATGTATTTACAGGTGTGCATTTGGTGCACATTATAGCAGGGTTATTAGTGTTAGCAAATACGCTTAAAGCCAGCTATAGCAACATCCCACAGATAAGGAATGTGTTTAAAATGGAAATGGCATCTATTTTTTGGCATTTTCTCGATATTATGTGGATTTATCTTTATGTTTTTTTACTTTTGAACCAAAATTGATCAACCATCTATATTAATACAAATGAGCGTAGCAGTATCACAAATTGATGAAATAAAAACAACCCCATGGTCGGGCGGCAAGTCCCCTTTTAATGTGGAGTATGGAAAAGTAATGATGTGGTTTTTTCTCCTTTCGGATGCATTTACCTTTTCATCATTATTGATCTCTTACGGTTCATTGCGTTTTAGTATGCCAACATGGCCCGGAGCGGATAAGGTGTTCCAATCTATTCCGGGATTAGTTGAAAGCGGCGCCCCGTTAGTATTTGTAGGTTTAATGACCTTTATATTGATCATGAGCTCGGTTACCATGGTATTGGCTGTTGAGGCCGGTCACCGTAACTCTAAAAAGGAAGTTATAATGTGGATGATATTTACGATCATCGGCGGTTTTATGTTCCTGGGTTGCCAGGCTTTGGAATGGAACCACTTGCATAGCGAAGGCTTTTGGTGGTCAAGCATCCCTAAAGATACCCATGTATTAGGAGAATTTTTTACAAGCGGTACCTTGCCCCAGCAACAAGCAGCAGCACACGCGTTTGCTAACCTATTCTTTACGATAACAGGTTTCCACGGTTTCCACGTATTTACAGGAGTTATTATCAATATCATCATCACCGTTAACGTTTTAGTGGGTACTTACGAAAGACGCGGCAGTTATCTAATGGTTGAAAAAGTTGGCCTTTACTGGCACTTTGTAGACCTTGTATGGGTATTTGTATTTACCTTCTTTTATTTAGTCTGAAAAAATAATATTAAACTGATTTATATATGTCGTCAGAAATTACAGGTGTTCACGCAGGAAGCGAAGGACACGGAGAACATGAAGAAACAATGACCCGCAAAAAAATATGGAATGTGTTTTTCATATTGTTAGGGATTACGAGTATTGAATTTTTGATAGCGCTATATTTAGTACCACATCATATATGGGGGATAACTTACGGTGTTGCTAATCCGGTATATATTGTTCTGACTTTATTTAAGGCATTTTATATTGTAGCTTATTTCATGCACCTAAAGTTTGAAAAAATGGGGCTGATATTAGCTATCGTTGTCCCTATTCTTTTCATCATCGGTTTGATCCTGGTACTTACAAACGAAAGTCACCATTGGATTGATTTGAGAGGTTAATGAACAAATTCGGCTTACTAAAAAAAACAATAATCCTGGCGCTTATATTAGCATTGCCGGGATTTTTGTATTATTTGCTTACAGCCGAGGGGAAAAACAGGTACAAACCGCTGGCTATTTTTGGGCCAAAGCAGGTAGCAGCAACCACACACCTGGTTAAGGGAAAAGCTATACCCGATACGATCTATCATACAATTGCCGATTTTAATTTGAACGACCAGGATGGCAACCCGGTATCCTTCAAAACGTTTGATAAGAAAATAATTGTAGTCAATTTTTTCTATACCCATTGCCCAACACTTTGTAACCAGGTAAATGCCAATATGGATAGCCTGGCTGTTGCCTGGGCTAAAAATAAAATGGTGAGCTATATTTCTATCACTGTTGACCCGAACCGGGATTCGGCAGATGCTTTAAAAAGTTATGCTAAACAATTTAACCAATCGCCAAATTGGAAATTCTTAACCGGTGATACAACGGCTATCTATAACCTTGCCCGCAAAGGGCTACTGGTGGATGCTTTGCAAACCGGCAAAGATGAATTTATATACAGTAATAAGCTGATACTGGTTGATAGCCAAAAACGCATCAGGGGATATTATTCAGGGATATTGACAGATGACCTTACACGTCTTAATGATGAGATAAAAGTTTTAATAACCGAAGAGTTGAGGAAGAATGATAAACCACTTTATTAGTCCATAGTCCATAGTCAATAGTCAATAGTCAATAGTCAATAGTCAATAGTCAATAGTCAATAGTGATTATGTTAAGTAAGGTGAATCAATAATTCACTAACTCAATAATTCAAAATTAAATAAGACCCATGACAGATAAATTTATATTCCGATTTGTAGCAGCCGTAACGGTATTTGTAATTGTTGTGGTTATTGTTTTAAACCGGCACCTGATACCGGGTCCGGCTGTTGCGCCTTCGTTTACGCCTTATTTGCCTATGCTTAATGCCCTGTTAAACGGCACCTGCACTGTTCTTTTATTAACATCCTTATATTTTATTAAACAAGGTAATATAAGAGTTCATAAAAGACTTAACATTTTAACTTTTATCCTGTCATCAACTTTCCTGGTATCATACATCTTGTTTCACTACTTGATGCGGACAGATACTTTATATGGAGATGTTAATGGAGATGGCGTATTATCAGCTGCTGAACGTGCTAATGCAGGTGGATGGAGGACTTTATACCTTTGCATATTAGTGCCGCATATTATACTGGCAGCAGGGGTTTTGCCGTTAATTTTGTTAAGCTTTTATAGAGGCCTGCAAATGCAGGTAGAGAAACATAAAAAACTGGTAAGATGGGCGTTCCCAATATGGTTATATGTAACTGTTACAGGGGTAGTTGTTTATTTGATGATATCGCCGTATTACCATTTCTAACTAATAATTGACTAAATTTGCAGCATGGCAAAAGGCATAAAAATACTATTGATACTCTTTGTTTGTGGTTTGCTGGCAGGTGCCTTTGTGCAACCCGCCAAAGCGCAATGTGCCATGTGTACCACCGCTGTCGAATCTAACGCTAAAAACGGTAATACTACTACTAATGGTTTAAATAATGGTATTATGTACTTATTGGCCGCCCCGTATTTAGCAGTCGCGATAATAGGCTATATCTGGTATAAGAAATATCGACGTAAAGATGTAATTCTTGAAATGCGCGATGAACGGCTGCATTTAAACTGATCAAACCTTTTAAGGTATTAACTTCTCATTATGTCTGAAACCTCAAAAGCGTGGGCTATGCTTCATGCAAAATGCCCGCGTTGCAGGCGAGGGAATATGTTTGAGGGCAGTATGTACAGCATTACAAAGAATAAGGTCAGGCTAAACTGCCCACATTGTAATTTGTTTTTTGAAATTGAACCGGGATATTTTTATGCCGCCATGTATGTTAGCTACGCCATGAATGTGGCCGAGGGAGGTGCGCTGGTAACACTAACTTACCTGCTAACCCATAATACTACTTCGCCCTGGTTGTATTGCGCTGTTTTAATTGGCGGATGTTTTTTGCTTTCGCCTGTAACATTCCGATATTCGCGTGTAATATTGTTGTATTGGTTGTCGCCAAAAATACATTATAAGCCTTACTTAGATACCGATGATAAACCGGCAAACTCTTGATTTTTTAAGTGAATTGGTTGAAAATAATAACCGCGAATGGTTTTTAGCCAATAAGGAACGCTATGAAAAAGCCCGAGAAAACGTAATTGAGTTTACGGGCGAACTGCTTAAACTAATGCGCAAGGTTGACCCGTCAATAGCGGAAGAATTGGATGCAAAGAAATGTGTAATGCGCATTTACCGGGATATACGGTTCAGCAAAAATAAAACTCCGTATAAAAATAACTTCGGTATCAGCATACCCACAACAGGCTCCAAACTGGGGGGTGTTGAGTATTATTTGCATATACAGCCGGGCAAGTCATTTATTGCCGGTGGCTACTGGATGCCCGAAACGCCGCACCTGAAAGCAATACGACAGGAGATAGATTATAATGCGGCCGAATTAAAAGCCATTATTGATGATGCCGGTTTTGTTAAATTATTTGGTAATTTTAGAAGCCAGGACCAGCTAAAAACCGTTCCGCGCGAGTATAGTGCCGATAATGAAAATATTGAATTATTAAAGCTGAAAAGCTTTATTGTATCTCACCAAATAAAGGATAAGGATATGCTGAAAGATAATTGTGCCGAATATATAGCGCAGGTATGCAGCAAGATTTATCCGCTAAATGTTTTTTTAAAGAATGCACTTGTTTAACCGCTAACCACCACCTGTTATGAAATTGAAATATCCCTTAGCCACTATTGTTTTATGTTTATTGCTGAATGCTTGTGTCATAATGTCGCCCAAGAAATATAAGGCTTTGGTGGATGACCGTGATTCATTATTTAATCGTTCGGCAGGGTTAGAAACACAGGTGTCGCGGTTAGAGGCCGACACTGCACGCCTTCACCACCAAATAGCTGACCTAAACCACCAGGTTGCCGACCTTAACCAAAGGATAACCGGGCTTAACGGCAATATAGCCGATATGCAAAAAAAGTATGAGGGTTTAAATACTAACCTTACTGCAACTACATCAAAGGTGAGTGAGTTGACAACCGACCTGCAGGCACGCGAAGCGCGTTTAAAGGAAGTAGAAGAGATATTGCGCAAGCGCGATGAAGCGAGCAAGGCTTTGAAAGATAAGTTACAAAAGGCACTGTTAGGCTTCCAGCAAAATGGCCTTTCGGTTGATATCCGAAATGGTAAGGTTTATGTTTCATTGGCTGATAAATTACTTTTCCCATCGGGCAGTATTATTATTGACGAAACAGGTAAAGCAGCTCTGAAGCAATTTGCCGTAGTACTTAACAATGAACCGGATATCAATATAGCCGTTGAAGGCCATACCGATAATAAAAAGATAATTAACCTGGGCCAGATAAAAGATAACTGGGATTTGAGCGTACTGCGTGCAACATCAGTGACACGTTATTTGACAGAGGTTGAAAAGGTTGATCCGCACCGTTTAACGGCTACCGGCAAAAGCGAATTCCAGCCGGTTGACCCCGGTGCTACGGCTGATGCGCTTGCAAAAAATCGCCGTATAGAAATTGTGCTTACGCCAAAATTGGATGAGCTTTATAATTTGATTACGAAATAAAATTGGTAGGCTAATATTAAAACGGACTGTTATAATCTGCAAATTGCGGAAGTTCTTCGTCTTTTGGCGATATTAATGCGTTCTCCTTTGCTACACCCCAATTGATGGCTAAAGTGGGATCATTCCATATTACACCAGTTTCGCATTCTTTGCTGTAGTACCCATTTACTTTATAATTGAAAATGGTATTATCTTCTAAAGTTGCAAATCCATGCAAAAAACCTTCGGGGATAAAAAACTGCACATGATTATCGCCGCTTAACTCTATGGCCTCATATTTACCATAGGTAGGCGAGTTTTTACGAACATCAAGAGCGATGTCCAGAACCCGGCCTTGTGTTACACGTACCAACTTTGCCTGCGCAAAAGGCGCAAACTGTGCATGTAAACCCCTTATGGCACCCTTATGGGATACGGATTGGTTGTCCTGTACAAAGTCAATATCCAGCCCGGTCTTAAGAAATTTACTTTTATTATAGCTTTCAAAGAAATAGCCCCTGCCATCATTAAATATACGGGGTTCTATAATTAATAAGCCTTTTAGACTGGTTTCGGTAATCTTCATTTAGTCGATGGTTTGCATAAGAGTATCGAACAAGACAAATTTATTCTCAAATTGTTTTGAATGAGCATCCTGTAGATATTGACGGTGCTTGTCTTTAAATTGATAATAATTTTCAATGGTATCGGCATGATATTGAATGCAATAGGTAGCACCTTCATTGGGTGAATCCATCACATTTAATATGCGGTGAGCGTTAAAAAGCCCGGTTGCCATCACAGCGGGAATGTGTACTGTTTGCATCCAGTTAAGCCATTCTTTATTGACCCCATCATCTATTATGAAAGTTTCATTGTAAATAATCATTCGCAAAGGTAAAAAATGATCACATTATTCATACAATGCTAAATATAGATTAAGAATCTGTTTCAATTCTGTGTAAAATAAATAGATGCCAAATAAATCATGGCCTGGGCTATGCTAATAAAAATTTAAATACTTTATTGGGGACTATATTTTAATTCGTAACCGTAACCCTTTTTTGACCTTTTAACATATCATTTATTATGCAATTTCTCAGGTTATATTTCTACTTTATCCCCTCGCAATAACCGGAAACGCTTCCGGCTTTCATTAATGAGTAAACTGCCGGGGTAGTCTGTTATGATTTTTTGATAGTAGGTTTTTGCCTGTTCTTTATCATTCAGGTTATTATCATAAATATCGCCCAGCATGAAAACGGCATCATCGGCCCATAGATCAGTAGGATGTTCTGCCACAATTTTTTTTAATAGTGGTACCGCGCCGGCATAGTCTTTTTGCTGTATTAAAATACGTGCCTTTGCCATTGAAATATCATCAGACAGGGAATTATTGGGATATTTTACATCTATACTGTCTAAAGTAGTTACAGCTTTGTCTATGTCTTCAGCAAATATGTGCATATCGGCACGGGCATACATTTTTAGCGCCCCCCCGGTACTGTCGGCATCCATATTATCGGATATTAAGAGCGATAAATTTAGCGCATCATTAGCTATTAATTGCGTAGTAGCCGCTTTTAATACATCAAGCTGGCCTTTGGCCCAGGTAAAATCGCCGGTATAATAAGCCAGTTTTGCATTTTTTAATTTGGCGTCCTGCCCAATAGGTGCGGTAAGAAAATCTTTTTCCACCTGGCTGTATAGTAAAGTCGCCTCCCAAGGCTGGCCGTTTAATAAATAAACATCGCCAAGATCAAGCTTAATAGAAGCCAATGTGCGGACATTAACGTTGGGCGTCACTAAAGCCTCTTCTAATATTTTTTGTGCCTCCGGCAGTTTGTGCAATTTAAACGTTTCCAGGCTGGCTAATTTTTGCATCGCAAAAACCGTGTTGCTGTTTTTCCCAAACTCGGTTAGCAGGTCTGTGTAGTCTTTTTCAAGGCTTATTAGGTCGCTCTTTACATATTTACCCGCGGTTATTCGCAGGTTTTTAGTGTCAATAAGCGCTATTTTTGCAGAAATGTAGTACTCCTGATCTTTGCCCTTACTTATCAAATACTCATATCCGCGTATCGCGGCATCATAAGCCTGGTTATAAATAAGGGTACTGCATAACTCAAAAATAGTTCCGCCATCGTCATTGTTTCTCCTGCTTAATGCTATTGCCTGGTTTAATGCCTGATCAAAGTCCTTTTGCTGTAAAAATTGCCAGATCAGCATATTTACATAAACTGTTTGCTGGGGGCTTTTTTGTATCCTTCTAAGCAGGGCAGTTCTAAGCATTTCATAATCAAGGGGACTATAAATAGAAGCCAACGCATTTTCTGCCTGGTTAAGCAGTTCGGGACTGGTTGCAAAAAGATCTAAATATTGTTCTGTCAGGTTAACCTTATCCCTTTTAGCCCGATAAAGTGTAAGCAAATCGTAAGAAAACAGCGCATCATTATGTAATATCTTTCGGCCCTGTAAAAATACTTTTATAGCGTATTCTGCATTATTGGCCATGTAAACCTGGTTGGCCAAATTGCTGATCTCATTTTGGTCGGCAGGTTCATTTTTAACCAGTTCATCATATATGGCATTAGCCTTTTCCACATCACCCTGTTGCGTGTAAATGGTAGCCAGTGAAATTGTATATTTATAGTTTTTAGGATACTTTTTAACCAATTTTTTTGTGGCAGCTTCGGCCTCATCAAACTTTTTAAGGCTTAATAAGGTGGCAATGTAGTTGCTAAAATAGGTTTCATTATCTTGCTTATAAAGCTTAGTATAGAGTTCAAGCGCTTTTTCGGGTTCGCCATTGGCCGCAAATTGCCTGGCCAGTAGCAAATCATTATTTTGTGCGAATAATTTTGAGCCGCAAACAAAAATTAGAAGAATAAATGTGAAGAATTGCTTCATTTGTTAAAAATAATAAATTTAATCTATCCATGTATTTGTATAAATTTATATAACGCTATAATCGGGTAAAATTGTAGTGACATATTGAATAGCTTATGTTATTTGCATAATTTAACCTGATTAAAATGATGGGAGTTGAACTAAATGTTAAGGAGATTTAGAGTATTAGCAATTGTTTTCTGTACGGTTGGCGCCTTATGTTCCTGCAAAAATAAGGCTAAAGAAATACCTATAAATGACTTTTTTAAAACGCCGGAGAAGGGCGGTTTTAAAATATCGCCTGACGGTAAATACATCTCGTATATAAAAACTGATACCGGCAAGAAGAAACAAAAACAGAATCTTTATATTGTACCGATTGAAGATATAATAAATAAGACTGGAAAAGAGCACTTAGCAGCCAGTTTTAATGATATTTCGGGCCGTGATTATTCATGGACATACGATAATCAAATTGTTTTTATTCAGAATATAATTAACAAGGATGATCCCAAAGCCGATACAAATAAACTCGTTGTATTGGACGTAGCTACCCTAAGATTGCGGGATATGCTGGTTGAAAATCATGTGCGGATACGTGTTCTTAACCGTAACAGGCAAGAACCGGATATTATCACTATTGAGATGAATAAGCGAGATTCATTATTTAATGATATTTATCGGTTAAATATTAAAACCGGCGTATTGAAGACTTATCTGGTAAACACAGCTAAAATAACAGAAACATATCCTGATGCTGAAGGGAAAATATTGCTGGCAAAAGTTTCTGACGGGGTGGATGAAACCATTTTATACAGGCCAAAGGAAAATGCTCCATTTAAGGCTATTATTAAAAATAATTTTAAAGAATCGGTTACCCCAATCGCTTTTACAACTACAAAAAATGCCTTCTACGCACTATCAAACGTTAACCGGGATAAAACGGCCCTTGTTACGATAAACCCGGAAACAGGAAAGGAAGAACAAGTAGTATTTGCTACCGAAAGTGCCGACATTTTAACTCCCCGCTATTCTACGAATAAGCATAGGCTTGATTTTGTATCGTGGGAAGAAGCCAAGCCTAAAAAGCATTTTTTAAACGGAGTGACAGAGCATGTTTACAAAACCTTGTTAAAGCATAATGAAGTTGCAGGCAGCGAGGTAAATATAATGTCGACCGATAGCGCTGAAGATAAATTTATTGTAAATACATATACAGACCGTGATCCGGGCTCCGTTTACTTATATCAAAGCAAAATTAATAAGCTGAGCCTGCTGGTAGATAATTCAGATATTCAGTCCGATCAGCTTTGTACCATGAGGCCCATATCCTACAAGGCCGCTGACGGCACAACGATAAATGGCTATTTAACACTGCCACAGGGAGACTCTACTAACTTACCCGTTGTAGTAATGCCGCATGACGGCTTAGTTGTACCTTTTAATCGCGATTCCTGGCGTTATAATGCTGATGTCCAGTTTTTGGCTAATCGTGGATATGCAGTTTTCCAGGTTAATTACCGGGGCTCTATAGGCTATGGCAAGGCATTTTATAAAGCAGGATTTAAGCAAGCAGGAGGTAAAATTCAAGAAGATATAACTGATGGAGTAAATTGGCTGATAACCAATAAAATAGCTAATCCTAAAAAAATAGCCATATTTGGAAGTGGCTTTGGTGGTTTCTCCGCTTTATATGGATTGATGTTTCATCAAAATCTTTATAGCTGTGCAATAGTTCAAAACCCGCTGATCAACTTTTATACTTATGTGAAAGATGTCCCCCCATATTTAAAGCCTTCATTACAAATGATGTATGAACGAGTGGGCGACCCTGCGAATGAGAAAGACGCTGATCGGTTTCAGGCTATATCTCCGTCTTTTCATCCGGATAAGGTCAAGGCTCCATTGCTTATTTTTCCGGCAAGAGGCGGTAGGGCAAATGCCAATCTTAACGATTTGAATCAATTTGTCCGCGAATTGAAAAAGCGCGGGGTAACTGTAGATTACCAGTTAAGAAAAGATAATAACGAACGGGGGCAATCAAGGGGTAAATACAGGGTTGATAGCTATACAGAAATAATAAAATTCCTGGATAATCATATGCAGGTTAAACGCTAACCTATAGGTATGAAGGCGTCTAAAAGTGTTTACCGTAAAAACTTTTCATTAATTGTTGCCTTTCTAATTCTCGTATCTGTTACGTTAGTTATAGCACTTATTGTAGCTTATAGTTTTACCGAAAAAAATGTTAACAGTGAATTTTCGTCAAAAAAGGATGATGTATTAAAAGCTACTACAAGCCCCTATGATGAGTTTTCTACCAATGGCGTGCTTAGTATGGGCCGTTATAATGGCCTGATGAATACCACTCAGGCCCGTACTTATATTGATTCTATATTTCATGATTACCCGTTTGTAAAAGGGGTTACCTTTTATCAAATTTTATTAAGCAATATAAACAGGAGCCGTAAAAATAAACTCAGCATTACCACCAAAGCTATTTATCACTATAAACAAAATAACGGGAAAATAATAGTTTCAAAAACCAGGGACGCAATAGATACCGATGACTTTAAACACATGGCCGATAAGTTTGGCGATTATATTACTCATTATGATATTCGTTACGATACAACCGGTAGCGAACCAGTACAAGGCGATATTTTTTATGATATAAAGCCAGGCAAAATAAGTTTTTTAAATATTCCCAGCCGGGAGGAAATGAAAACTTATCATGAATTGGAAAAAAGTGGAGATACGTCTGTATATCAACAAAATATGATGACTTTTGCACTGGATCCTGAATCGTTAAAGATCAAGAACAAACATCGTGAGTTATATGAAACAATCTCTATCGAAAAGTTTTTATACGAACCCAATGTAGATACTACTGAAACTCTTTCAGATTATGTATCGCTTCCCACAGCTTTTTCTGATTATAAATTGTACTTCAGTTCGCCGCGAAATTATTTGACGGCCGAAATTAACCATAGATTTCTACGTCCCGCCGGTATAGTAATATTGATCTATATTTTCATAGTGGTTATTGGCTGGCTTATTTACCGTAACCTGAATGTTAACCTGAAGCTATTTAAGCTACAGTATGATTTTATAAACAATTTCACACACGAGTTTAAAACACCGGTAAGTGTAATAAAAATAGCAGGGTCGAACCTAAAGGGTGATGGCGAGCTTACCGACAGGCAGCGCAAACATTATGGGAAAATTTTGGATGAGGAAGCAGACAAGCTGAATGAACTGATGAATAAGCTTTTATCATTTACCCAACTTGAAAATAAATCCATCACCATAAAAAAAGATAAAATTAATGTAGATGAGTTTACCCAGGGGTATATAGATACCTTTAAAATTAAATATCCCGATTTTAAGTTGAGTTGCCACATTAAGGATGTTAAGTTTTTTTATACTGATCCGGTTCTGCTGGGCAGTATTTTTCAAAACCTGATAGAGAATGCCTATAAATACTCGCACCCGGATAATAAAGAGCTTTCTATAGATATTACACAGGAAAAGCGTAACATTATATTTTCGTTTAAGGATAAGGGGATTGGGATACCAAAAAATGAATTGAATAATATATTCAAAAAATTTTATAGATTAGAAAATCAATATAACCAAAACGGTAGCGTTGGGCTTGGTTTGGCTTTTTGCAAAGAACTGGCTAATTTTATGGATGGCGAAATAACCGTTCATAGCAGGGTTGAGCAAGGATCTGAATTTAGGGTTACGCTTCCGTACGAACATTAAAATATGAGTAAAGAAATAAAGATCGCGCTGGTTGAAGATGATGAAAACCTGCGTTTCCTGGTTGCAGAGCGTTTACAATCAGAAGGTTATAAGGTGTTAGAAGCCAGCAACGGCGATGATGCCGAAACAATGATATTGGCCGAGCAGCCTGATATTGTTTTGTTAGACTGGATGTTGCCGGGTAAGCAGGGATCGGAAGTTTGCAGTAATATCCGCGAAAAAGGGTATGACGGACTGGTTATTATGACCACCGCCAAACAGCAGGATATTGATAAAATATCCGCCTATAATTTTGGCGTATCTGATTATATTACCAAGCCTTTTAATATGGATGTGCTGGTAGCGCTGATAGATAATAAGATCAAGTTTTCATTAAACAATGAAAAATCAGAGTCATACCACTTTGCCAACATGGAACATTTACCTAATACGCACCTGCTGATAAGGGATGGCCGCAAGGTTGAGCTAACGATATTAGAAAACCGCATACTACTCTATTTCCTGAAAAACAAAAACAAAGTAATCAATCGCGAAGAGCTGATGATGGAAGTTTGGGGCTATAATGCCGATGTAAATACACGTACCCTGGATATGCACATTGTACGCCTTCGTAAAAAAATTGAAACCAATCCTGATTCGCCGCAATATTTACAAACTGTAAGAGGGATAGGCTATAAGTTTGCATACCAGGGATAGAAAAAAATCACGCGATTATTGTAATGATATACATCGCTAAGTTGCTGGTGAATTGTAATTGTGTATAACTAATCTAATGTTAAATACCTAAGATAATATTAATGTCACATTGTCATATCCACACTTGTGGCAAGCAATTTGAATAGTATATATTTGTACATTAATATTAAAAAATAGAAATCATGGCTTTAGAAATAACTGATGCAAACTTTGACGAACTGGTACTTAAATCAGACAAACCCGTATTAATTGACTTTTGGGCAGAATGGTGTGGCCCTTGTCGGATGGTTGGCCCGGTGGTAGAAGAGATTGCTAAAGAATATGAAGGCAAAGCTATTGTAGGCAAAGTAAATGTCGACAACAATCCGGGTATATCTATGAAATTTGGTATCCGCAATATCCCTGCATTATTGTTCTTTAAGAACGGGGAAATTGTTGATAAGCAAATAGGCGCTGTACCTAAATCTGTATTGGTAGATAAATTGGTAAAACAATTTCCGGGATACCAGGCCACCGCATAATCGGCCGGTGCCAACAGATAAATTGACTAAACAATTAGCAATAATTTCATAATCAAAGTATTAAAAGCCCTGTAATTTATTACGGGGCTTTTTTATGCCTCCTGCACCATAGCCAGCATTTTATCGTCAGATATATAATCCTCTAAACAAATACTTTGCTTTTTTATATTGGGCAGGCCCATAAATCCCTCAAAAAGCACGGGTATCTGTGCTATATTTTCGCGCCAGTTATTTAAGGTAGCATATAGGTATTTCCCTTTGGGGATGGCATAAGTTGGCAATCCATATTGCGCGCCTTCACCTTTAAAATTTTCCTTCACACAGGCGCGGTATATCAACTCATCACCAATACATTCGGTAACACCATAAACATGGCGGTCCTTAAGTCCGCCGGGTATAGCATTTAGCTTTTCAAAAGCTGCGGGGATGCCTTCCCTAAAACTTTCTGCCTGCACATATAGCACAATTATATCTTCGTCCAACTTATATTCTTTTACTTCCATAATACTAAGTTTAAGCAACCGTTATTACTCAAATATATATTTTCTTTTATTTGGCTGCAAAATTGGATTGTTATACATTAGTAATATGCTTAAATTAAATGACGATCAGCAAATAAGGCATTTAGGTAACCTGGAGTTATTGGCGCGCCAGGTAGTTGAGGGTTTTATTACCGGTTTGCATCAAAGTCCGTTTCATGGATTTTCGGCCGAGTTTACCGAGCATCGCCTGTACAATAACGGCGAATCGGTAAAAAATATCGACTGGAAGCTAATGGCTCGTACAGAAAAATTGTTTGTTAAGCAGTTTGAAGAGGAAACCAATTTGCGGTGCCATCTATTGCTGGATACCTCATCGTCAATGAACTTTCCCGATAAAGGAATAAATAAACTGCAATATTCAATATATGCCATTGCCTCATTGATGTATATGTTTAAAAAACAGCGCGATGCATTTGGTTTATGTCTTTTTTCGGATAAGATAGATTGGCTAAGCGGAGTAAAATCAACCACCAGCCACCTGTTTTATTTATATGCAGAATTGGAAAGAATGTACCAAACTCCAAAGGAGAGCACCACCACCAACATTACGGATGTCTTGCACCACATAGCCCAGGAGGTTCACCAGCGGTCAATGATCATTATTTTTAGCGATATGCTGGAGAATAATATGGGGCCCGAAAAGTTGACCGCCTTATTTGCCGCCATTCAGCATTTAAAATATAATAAGCACGAGGTGATCATTTTTAATGTGAATGATAAGCATAAGGAAGTAGACCTGGGTTTTGACAACCGCCCCCATCATTTTATTGATATGGAAAGCGGCGATGAGGTAAAGGTTCATCCGGGTAAGATCCGCGAAGCGTATCGCACTTCGTTAGCACAATATCGCCACGAACTGGAACTAAAATGCGCACAATACCGTATTGATATTGTTGATGCCAATATACATGACGGCTATAACAACGTCTTAAAATCATACTTAATAAAGAGAAATAAGATGATTTGATTAAGTTGAAAGCGTTGTAAATGTTATAAAGGTTTTAAATGTTATAGAAATATGTAACCCTTTACAACCTTTATAACATCTATAACCAATCACAACTAAAAAAAATTAGCCAAATCAATTCGGTCAACGCCGTGTTACTACATAAACGCATTTTTTATATATGAGACTTTCTGTTGAACGAAAACCCGTAAGAGTAAATCCAGATCCAAAACGTGTTATTGCCCGCTTCTTTTTTAATGGGAATGATCGTGCAAAAGAAGTTATACAGCGCGTTATGAGTATAAGCGAAGAAGATGCCTTTCGTATCATTTCGCCATTGATACAGGAATATTCAAAACGCCATAGAAACATAACCCGTGTTTTAAACCGCCATTGCAGTAAATTGAAGCCGCTTTTTGCCGAATTGGAAATTGATTTCGATACGCTCACCGTTTACCGTAAATTACTTTTTGGGTCCTATTTTACACATGAATATTCTATTGAATCGGCTGCTTTTTTTAACCCATCTATCGTACAGGATCCCGATCAAACAGAACTACAGGAAGGTGAACGCCGGGTTATCATGAGCTTTAGGGCGGTGGGTGAGGGGCATATCTCGTCCATAACATTTCGCAGGGCTTTGTTTGATAAGTATAATAATATTACCGTAATGCCTGCCGGAAACTATATTGATGAGGCTGAAATTGTGCGGAATGCGGTATATAACAAAAAACTGTTTTTTGATAAAGCGGCCATCACCCAGATAAATATTGATGTATTACATGAGTTGGAATCAAAGCTTGATCATCATTTTGAATATTCTAACCTGCGCCGCATTATAGCCGATTCGCAAAAATTGCAGGAAAGCGATTTGAAAAAACTGGAATACGATAAAGTATTATGGTTGGCTGATTCTTATTATGAGATAGTTTTTTCATTAGATACGGATATATCTGACCGTGTAATTTTCCCAATATCTGAGTATGAGCGCAAGGGTATTGAAGATGCACGCTTTGTAGAATTTAAAGCGGATGACGGTACCTCAACTTACTATGCCACCTACACGGCGTATGATGGCGCGCTAATAATGCCTAAGCTGTTGCAAACTACCGATTTTTATAACTTTAAGATAATGCCCTTATATGGTGCGGGTGCTCAAAACAAAAACCTGGCACTTTTTCCGCGCAAAGTAAATGGCAAGTATGTAATGATATCGCGTATTGATGGGTGCAATAATTACATCATGTACTCGGATAAAATAAATATTTGGGAGAAGCCTATTTTACTGCAACAACCTAAGTTTACCTGGGAGTTTATACAGATAGGCAACTGCGGCTCGCCAATTGAAACGGAGCAAGGCTGGATAGTGATCACTCATGGTGTGGGCCCTATGCGCCGTTATGTACTTGGTGCCAGCTTACTGAAGCTTGATGACCCGGAAGTAGAGATAGGGCGTTTAAGCGAACCGCTGCTTATTCCTAACAGCGAAGAGCGGGAAGGATATGTGCCAAATGTTATTTATTCATGCGGATCCATCGTAAATAACGGTAAGCTGGTTATTCCTTATGGATTATCGGATTATTCAACCTCATTTGCAGAGATAGACCTGAACGACCTGATCAATAAATTGATTGAAGAAGGAAAAGAGCAAAGAAAAAGCAAGAAAAAATCAAGCGAGAATGTGGCGGTAAAGGCTTAAATAATCGTCCACCATTTTATCGCACGAAAATTGTGAAACAGCCGAGTCATAACAATTTTTGCGGCTTATATTTTTAATACCATTAACAGCTTCTGCAGCCTCGTCAACTGTATTTACTAAGAACCCGGTTACTTCATGTTTGATCAATTCGGGCATTGATCCACGGTTAAAAGCGATTACCGGCGTGCCGCAAAGCATGGCTTCGGCAACGCTTAATCCAAACGGTTCATTAAAATTTATAGGGTGAAGCAATGCTAAGGCGTTTCCTAATAATGTATTCCGTCTTTCGGGCCCGGCACTGCCAATGTATTCAATTTGTTGGTTTAATTGTGGCTCAATCTTTTCTTTAAAGTAGCGTTCATCCTGCACAATGCCGGCAATTAATAATTTACGTTTACTTTTTTTGGCTATAGCAATAGCCTCTGCTGTGCCCTTATCCGGATGTATCCGGCCGAAGTAGAGCAGGTAGTCTTCCGGCTGTTTATTAAACTTAAAATCTTTCGTATCTAATCCATTATAAACTGTGGCCAAATAATCAAGTTCCGGGCTTCGGTCTGAATTGCTTATTGATACATAATTCCCTATCGAATTATATTTTTTATAAACCGGAATTATGCGTTGCGACGAAAAGCCGTGTATAGTGGTAATAATAGGTGTTTTTATTAAGGTTGAATAAGTAAGCGGCAAAAAATCAAAGTTATTATGGATCAGATCAAAACTACCTGCCTTTTCCATCAGGTTACTGATGTGCAGGCACTCTAATACCTTGGCATCCAGTGTACGGTCTTCCTCATACCCTCGTTCGCAAATGGATTCCAGTTTGCCTGCGGTGACAGAATCGCCCGTGGCAAAAAGGCTTACCTCAATGCCCCGTTTAATTAAGCCCTCGGCTATATTTGATGTTATTTGTTCCCACGGCCCGTAATGCCTCGGTGGCGTACGCCAGGCTACAGGTGATAATACAGCTACCTTCATTTTGCAGATTCAAGCCGTTTGGTATTGGTGGTCAGCCTATTGTACTCATATTCCAACTCAAATGCTTTCAATACGGTTAAGTGCGATATTAAATAAGCAAGTGTGCTTTCGGCGCCCTGGTTACGGTTTATACCTGTTGGTAACAGGCCATCACAACACCCTTTGGTTTCATGGTCATATAGCGGGGCACGTAATGTATTTTCACCGAGGAACCATCGGTAGCTCAAAAACATTTTTTCAATATACTCCGGCTTACGAAAGATCTGGTAGGCCTGGAAGTGCATCAACACCATAGCCATTGTTTCAATAGCTTGCTGGTCAAAAATTGGGAATACCCCACCGCGATAATGCCATCCATCATTACCAACCGGGCTCAAGTAACCATTGGCCAATGTCAACTTATCTAAGAACGCCATAGTTTTTAGGGCGATCTTTTTAACCTTTTCGTTCCCGGTTATTTCGCACGAATGTAATAAAGCCAATGGAAGGATGGCGTTATCATAGGTCATTTTTTCTTCAAACCATTCCCAATCTTCAGCACGGGTGCTTTCATAAGCATCTACCAATAATCCTGTCAGCCTGGTCATTTCGTTAACCATGCCTTCATCGGTCGGGAAAACTCTTAAATACAAACTAATACCAATAACCGTATTTGCCATTCCCCTTAAATGATGCAGGGCCTTAAAGTGAGGGAATGACTTATGAAATATCTCGGTCGCAAACTCGCGGTACGAGTTGCTTGACGTGCACCCAATTAAATAGCCCAATGCCCAAACAGTACGCCCAAATGAATCTTCAGAACCCACCTCATCCAGATATTGGCGGTTAAAGCTTAAGAAGTTTCGGAAGTTGCCATCTTCGGTTTGCATGTAGTGGATATAGCTCAAATAAACCGGCAATAGTTCAAAGGCCTCTTTGCTGTTGCTACGCTCATAGGCCATTAAAGCCATTATTAAGGCGCGGGCATTATCGTCCAGGCAATATCCTTCCTTAAGGTTAGGGATGCCATATTTAGCATGTTGAACAATCCCTGTATCATCAGTTAAACGCAATACATGCGTCAAGCTGAACTTCGGCATTATCTCGGGATCGACAATGCTATTCTTTAATATCCTGTCCCTAAAGTCATGCTCAAGACAGGCTTCCTGTGCAACCTTAATATATTCGGCGCCTATAACCGGCCAGCGTAGGTTGAGGCCATACTCATAAGCACTTTTCTTTAGGTCAGCCAGTATATCATCATCATCTAACAATTCAATTAGGGTGTCTGCAAGTTCTTCATAGTTCTTAAAATCAAATAACCTGCCGCGGTTATGCGCTAACAGCTCTGTTGCATGCCAGTAAGGGGTTGATACTACAGCTGCACCGGCACCAATGGCGTAGGATAACGTACCGCTGGTTATCTGTGCTTCATTCAAATAAGGCGTAACGTAAATTTCGCAAGCGGTTAGGTAATGTATCAGTTCTTCTTCCGTGACAAATTTATTAATGAAGCTTAAGTTTTGAGATACACCCAATTGAGCTGCCAATGTTTTCAAATGGTCCCTGTACTCTTCTCCCGAGCTCTTTATAACGCCCGGGTGCGTGTTACCTAATACTACATACATTATATCCGGGTGCTTTTCTACTATTTTAGGTAACGCCCTAACCACAGTTTCCAAACCTTTGTTACGGCTTATTAAGCCAAATGTTAACAGTACCCTGCGGTTTTTAAAAGGGATCAGGCTGTTCACCGGGTTAATTTCCGGTGCTTCCAGGTCAGGCACTCCGTGCTCAATAATTTGTATCTTTTCTACAGGGATGTCATAAATGGTGGTTAAAAACTCAACCGCCCGCTGGCTCATTACGATTACTTTTGCTGATTGCTCTGCAATTTCCCTGATGATTATGCGCTGAACGTAACTGGGATCTTTTAGTACGGTGTGTAAAATAGATAGCAAAGGTTTTTCAAGACGGTTGATAAACGGCAATATATAGATGCCGCTTTCGCCGCCGTAGATACCAAATTCATGTTCCAGTATGCAAACATCAGCACTGCTGGTATTGATATAGTTAGCGGCGCGTATATAATCCTTTTGATGATTTTGACGTATAATGTATTTAACCTCTTCGGGATATTCATATTCGCTCATATTTTCCGAATCGGTTAACGCTACCACAAAATCACCCTTTAGTAAACTTTCTCTTTCAGGAAAATTTGTGGCAATAGCACGTACCAAATTTTGATTAAAGGTTGCAATTCCACACTCGCGCGGCGGGTAGGTTGATATATAAGCTATTTTCATATTACGGATATGGTATTAGTCAGTTGATGTTGTATAAAGTAATGACTTAAAAAGAGTGCAGTGATTGCTATATAAATCGCGTTATATCCTTTGAGGGCACTTTTTTAATAGTTTATACATAAAAGGCATAAACCATACCAATCTGTATTAATTTTGAGTTTTAGGGGTCAAATAGATGGAAAATGGCTAATTCCTGACGAGTTAGTCTTTAATAGTAATACGCAATCGCCTCCAGGATCACACCGCAAGATTTTTTGATCTCGTCCGAGGTAATAATTAAAGGCGGGGCTATACGCATAGCGCTGCTGTAATGTAAAAACCAATCGGTTATTACGCCATGCTCAATACAGCGGTCAATTATTTTTTTATTGAGGTCAAAGTTTGCCAGTTGGATGGCCAGCATTAACCCTTTGCCACGTATTTCTTTTATAGCGGGGTGAACCAATAATTGGCGTATCAATACTTCTTTTTCTGCAACCTGCGATATTAAGTTTTCATCCAATAAAACTTCAAGCGCTGCAAGGCCTGCGGCGCAGCATACGGGGTGGCCTCCAAAAGTGGTGATGTGCCCTAAAATAGGATTTTCCTTTAATGAATCCATTATGGCATTTGAAGCTATAAACGCTCCTATAGGCATTCCGCCGCCCAATGCTTTAGCCAATAATAGTATATCGGGCACAATATTAAAATGCTCAAAGGCGAATAGCTTGCCTGTACGCCCAAAAGCGGCTTGTATCTCGTCCAGTATTAATAGCGTCCCTGTTTCATTGCATCGTGCCCGTAAAGCCTGCATATAAGCGGCATCCGGTACATGGATACCCGCTTCACCCTGTATGGTTTCAATAATTACACAAGCGGTTTGTTTGGTGATAAATTGCAGGTCATCAACCTCATTAAAACGGATAAAACTAACTCCCGGCAATAACGGACGATAGGCCTGTTTATACTCCTCATTACCCATCACGCTTAAAGCGCCATGCGTACTGCCGTGATAAGAGTTATGAAACGCTATGATCTCTTGCCGGCCTGTAAAACGCTTGGCTAATTTTAATGCGCCCTCTACTGCTTCGGCACCAGAGTTTGTGAAATAAACCGACTGTAAATTTTCAGGGGCTATAGAAATCAACTTTTCGGCAAACCTTACCTGTGGCGATTGTACATATTCGCCGTACACCATCAGGTGCATGTATTTATCCACCTGATCCTTGATCGCATTAATTACGTAAGGGTTACTATGGCCCAGATTACTAACACCAATACCTGATATGAGGTCAATATAAGCTTTGCCTTGTTGGTCATACATGTATATACCTTCGGCGCGTTCAAATTCAAGCAATAGCGGGAAGTTGGTGGTTTGCGCGTTATTGGCTAAAAACAGTTGGCGAAGGGTTAACATGGTGTAAAAATACGAAAGGCTTGCCACTTTATGCGGCAAGCCTTTTGAGATTTAAATTAATAAATTTTTAGTTAGTGGGCACAGGCGACGGGCCATTCTGCTGACGTCTTTTATTTCTATACTGTTCAAGCAATTCCGCGTTAAATTTGTCTTCGCTTTTAAAAATAAGGCTGACTTTTTCGGGCGGCATAATTTTTAAAAACTCATCGGTATAATGCTGATGTATATCTACCAGCTCCCGCTCGTAGCCCATGTTTTTGTTAACCTGCTCGGTACCGTTTGCCTGGGAATCAGAGTTGTTTAATTGTTTTAATATCCTTACAGCATGCATTTCCTGCTCGTATTGGCGGTATAAGGTTTGAAATTTTATAGTTTGCTGCGGCGGCAGGGCCAACTGGATACTGATATAATTCATTTTAACCCTTTGAATAGGTGTTTGATTAACAGCGGGCTGCCGATAATTGGGGCGATACATAGGCCGCCCCAAAGGCATATTACGACGCCCCTGTGCAAAGCTGGCGTAGCATGTACTTAATAATAAAACAACTAAAATGTATTTTCCAAACCTGGTAGCCATGTCTTATTTTTCAGTACCGTTTGCATTTTTCTGTAAGTCATCCAAACTCACATCGTCTAAATCTACATCGTTGTTTAAAGTATGCTGTGTGTCGTCGGCATCTAATTCTAAATAAGTTTTAATGTCACCAACGGGGATATTTGATAACTCCTTATGTAAATAAGACCGGTTGTGAATAGCCTCGGGTGTAAACGCACGTTGTAGTATAATGCCTGTGCCAGCCATTATCATTAAACAAGCGGCCGTTGCATATTTAAAGGCGGTTGATGAAAACATCCTCCTGATCACCGCTTCCTTGCGTTTTACAACAACCTGGTTAACTGTTTTATTTAATATACTTTGGTTTAGCTTGCTAAAATAATCCTGCGGCACGGTTAATGTTTCATCCGCATTCATTAATGCTTCTTCAACAAATATCCGGCTTGTTATTTGGCTGTTTAATTCTTCAAAATAATTTTCGGGAACTGTAAAACCTGTATGTTCAATATTCAAAGCCTCTTCAACAAATACCCTGCTTTGAATATTACTGCTTAGTTCCTCAAAATAATTTTCGGGAACGGTAAAACCAGTATCCCCTTTCAACGCTTCCTCAACAAATATCCGGCTCTGTATATTACTGCCTAATTCTTCAAAATAATTTTCAGGAACTGTAAAACCTGTATTTTCTGTGCCTAAAGCTTTTTCAATATTTACCTTGCTTTGAATATTGCTGTTCAAATCTTCAAAATAATTTTCGGGAACGGCAAAACCGCTTAGGGGCATTTTGTTCTTTAATTCTTCTAAATAAATACGTGCTGTTATGCGCTGGCCCAACTCATCAAAATAGCCTACAGGTACTGTAAACGGGTTGTTTTTATTAACCTGTTTAAGCGCCGGATAATCGTTAAGCCATTCTTTATTTTCTATATCACTTGTCATAATTACTTATAGATACATTTAAAGCCAAAAGGTTTAATATTTCATCAAAATTTCATAAATTAATCCTGCGCCAACAAAAACGATTCTATTTTTTTAACCGCCAGGTGAAAAGAAGCCTTTAATGCGCCCACACTTGTTCCCAATACCTGTGATATTTCTTCGTATTTCATATCCTCATAGTATTTCATATTAAACACCAGTTTTTGCTTTTCGGGCAAAGTTAGTAAAGCCTGCTGTAACTTTTTCTGCGCCTGGTCGCCATTAAAATAACTCGAATCGGCCAGTGTATCAGCCAACTCATAAGCTACATCATCCAATGAAATATTATTTTTTTGCTTCTTTTTGTTGATGAAGGTTATGCACTCATTGGTAGCTATCCGGTACATCCAGGTATATAGTTGTGCATCGCTTCTAAAACCGGGCAGGTTTTTCCATACCTTAACAAACACATCCTGCGATAGGTCATCAGCATCGTCATGGTCAATAACCATGCGGCGGATATGCCAGTATATTTTTTGCTGGTATTTGTTCAGCAATAAATTAAATGCCTCATTCCGGGTTTTTTCATCCTGGAACTTGCGTAATATCTCCTCGTCTTCAACCTGTGCCGACATGTATTTTTATTAAGTGTTGATTAAGTTGATTGGGTTATAATAAGTTGATCAGGTTAAGAAATTCGCTTTAACTCAATCAACCATTCACTTAATCAACCCAATCAACCGCTAAAATAATATTTTAATTATAATAATAGGCTACAATACATCAAGCACCTGTTGCGATGCTGCTTTGGTATCCACTTTATCCAGTATTTTTTGGATAATACCATCGCCATTTATAATAAATGTGGTACGCGCGGTACCCATATATTTTTTGCCGTACATGTTTTTCTCAACCCATACGCCGTAAGCTTCAACAATTTCTTTACCCGTATCAGCAATCAGCGGGAACGGCAAATTGAACTTATGTTCAAACTTTTTATGCGATTTTTCATCATCGGTGCTTACCCCAATCACTTCAAAACCCTTACCAACCAGCGACTGGTAATTATCCCTGAAATCGCAGGCCTCGGCAGTACAGCCGGGGGTATCGTCCTTCGGATAAAAATATAGTATTACCGTTTTTCCTTTAAAATCTGATAAAGAAACCGGTTTGCCATTCTGATCGTTCGCGGTAAAATCCGGGGCCTTGTCGCCTTCTTTAAGTGTTGCCATTACCTATAAAAATCTGCTTTAAATTGTGAGGTATTATCCTTGTTATCGCTAACCGTTAACTCAAAAATATGTTTGCCCGGGGCGATGTCTTTATCAAAGGTATAACTTAGTACCCTGGTTTTAAAATCCCATTCCATCAAAACCCACTTGCCGTCAATTTTACCGTTGTAGTTTTTTATGCCCGATAGGTTATCGCTTATCTTTAGTGCTATCCTGCCTAATTGGGCCATGTTTTTGCCGTTGGTAATATTTAATGGCGCTATATGCGGTGGTATGGTATCCAGCTTTATATAAAACGCACCAAAACCTTTTGCCTGGGCCTTAACATAACCGTTGACATATAAGCTGGTATCGCAAACGCCGTTAGGGCCAATAATAATTGCTTTATCGGTAAACTTACCCAAATCCCTGTCGGGTTTTATATAGATATCATACCGGTCATGTATGGGTGTATAGCCATTATGGATATGATGCACCTGCGAGAAAGTTCCCGGCAGCATGGGCGATACCGAGTACATAAAATCAACATCGTCATATAAATTCCCCTGCGGTATAACAACCTTAACCCTGTCATTATCAAATTCATTTTTCCGGTCGTAGTGAAACAGTATACCCGGCGACTGAGCGATAGCAGTGGTACGCTCCAAATGCTGCGACTTGACTTTAATATTTAGCGTTGATGTATTACCGGCGACATCCTTAACTACATATTCAACGTCATGCACGGCATCATCATCAAAATTAATAATGCCCCGGTTGATGGATTGCGGGTAGAGTGATATTTTGCTGCCGGGCAGTATAAAACACTTCTGCATAAACCGTCTGGAAGAGATAAAGCTGGGGTAATCAATATAAGCGTTAATAGCATGTGTCTGGTCAAACGCGAACCTTTCAACTGCATAAGTATAAACTGTTTTGCCATCCAGCTTTAATTCAAGCGAATAGATACCATTGGGATTGGCTGAGGCGCTGTTCCTGTCGTTTGCGCCAATACCAAAACCAATATCGCCAGTTAAAGTAATAATGCCGGGCTTTACCAAATGATAATTGCCGGCCTTACCCGCAACCTGCAAAAACTCATGCCTTGTTTTTTCGCTGAAGGGTTTTTTATCCAGGTGGTAAATGCCAATAGAACTTATGGCCGGCGGTACCGCATCAGGGATAATGATCCCAAACAATTGCGGATTGATGGTCTCTTCCGTTTTGGTATCCCTTATCTCGAAATGTGTATGCGGCCCCGCCACCGCCCCGCTTTGGCCCGACAAGGCGATGACCTGCCCTTTATGAACCGGTATCTGAACAGGCAACAGCGGAAAGTCGACCTCAAAAAAATGGTGCTGGTATTGGTAATCACGAACGGCTTTTTCAATTTCGGGGCTAAACCGCAACAAGTGCATATAAACGGTAGTATAGCCGTTGGGATGAACGATATAAACCGCATTGCCGCCACCGCCAAACTGAACGCGCAAGCGGGCTATATATCCATCAGCAGCGGCATATACCGGGTAACCAGTGCGTTGATTGGTCCTAAAATCTAACCCGGCATGGAAATGGTTGGGCCTTATCTCGCCAAACCCGCCAGCTACACTGGGTGGCAAATCAAGCGGGTACCTGAAATAGTTTTTTGGATATTGGTGGGTTTGAATGGGACCCTGCGCGGCGGAGGTAAAATATAAAAGGAAAATGAAGAGGAACGTAGAAAGAACTTTTTGTATCATTTATCAATAACATTTTTTGATAGCGATGGGTTTTAAACCCATCGCTATGGTATTTATTTAACGTAAAAGTCAAGCATTTTCGTGCCCTCTAAATAGCCTTCCAGCCTGTCGCCGATGCTTACTTTGGCTACGCCCGCGGGTGTGCCTGTATAAATAAGGTCGCCTTTTTTTAAGGTAATGTATTTTGATACAAAGGCGATAATAAATTCAAATTTAAAAAGGAGGTCCCGGGTATTGCCTGTTTGCCTGTTTTGTCCGTTTACATCCAGTGTAAAATTCAAATTATACAGATCATCGAATTGGGATTTAGGCAGAAAGGCACTTATTGGCGCAGAGCCGTCAAACCCCTTTGCTAATTCCCAGGGCAGGCCTTTTTCTTTGTGCCGCTGTTGTATATCACGGGCTGTAAAATCAACCCCTAAAGCAATTTCGTCAAAATAATCTGCCGCGAATTTCTCATTAATATGCTTGCCTTCCTTGCAAACTTTTAATACGATCTCAATTTCATGATGTATATCGTCCGAAAAATCAGGGTGGTAAAATGGCTTGTTATCCTTTAGCAAGGCAGTATCCGGCTTCATGAAAATTACCGGGATACCTACAGGTACAGGGTTGTTTAATTCTTTGGCATGCTCGGCATAATTACGGCCAACGGCAATTATTTTCATGTGTGAATTATTGAGTTATAGAATTATTGAGTTACAAATCTAAAAGGAATTATTTATTAAGTAATCCTAAAAATCATTAATTCAATCCTTCATTAATTCAATAATTTATAAAATAGATACGCGTTTAATTACAACTTCGGTTCCGGCAACTACGCGTATAAAATAAAACCCTCTTGATATATTATTATTTTTTATGGAATAGGGGGGAAGCGTTTGTTCGCCGGGTTCAACCGCTTTAGAAGAAAGGGTGGCTACATTATTTCCTAATACATCCATTAATTTTACGGTGACGGTTGAATTACGCGATACCATATATTTTAAATTTATCTGGTCGGTAATTGGATTTGGAAATACCTCCACATTGCTTAATAATTTATCGCCGGGCTGTGCAACGGTAACCCTGGCTGATGATATAACACCGGGTTTTATAGGTGGGAGCGAAAATGTTAGCGGGCTTTTTTTCTTTGGGCTTTTTGAACCTAAATAATATTTAATGGTATCTTTTTTTGACGTATTGGGACCTGAGGCAAAGGCATAGTTCAAACATACCGCTAATGCAATTATCAGTATCCGTGAAAACTTATAAGTAGAATTTTGCCTCATGCTTAAATTATCTGCTACAAAAGTATAAATAAAATCCCCATCAATTTCAATACAATAATGATTTAATAAAAGTTTTAACAAATTTTAACAAAAAGCATTTTAATGGGTTATTCTTTTGTTTTTATACGATTATAGCTTATATAAGTTGTTAATCAATAATTTTAATACTTTTGCATTTTAATCATTATTGTGTCAAATCATAAAGATCTTCAAAAACTAACAGCCGCCGGGCTGTTGATCAGTTTAGGAATAATTTACGGCGATATTGGTACATCCCCATTATACGTATTTAAAGCAATTGTTGGTTCGCAGCCTGTTTCGCCATTATTAATACTCGGCGGTGTTTCCTGTATTTTCTGGACGCTAACCATGCAAACCACTTTAAAATATGTGGTAATAACCCTGCGTGCCGATAATAAGGGCGAAGGTGGCATTTTCTCCCTTTTTTCCTTAGTGCGCCGCAAAGCAAAATGGCTTATAGTGCCAGCTGTAATAGGTGGCTGCGCGTTACTTGCCGATGGCATTATTACACCGCCTATTACCATATCATCGGCAATAGAGGGGCTGGAAACCAAAATTCCGCATTTGCATACCGTAAGTATTGTTGTAGCCATTATAGCCGCTTTATTTATCATTCAGCAATTCGGCACATCGTTGGTAGGTAAGGCTTTCGGGCCAATCATGTTTATTTGGTTTACCATGATGGGCGTTTTAGGCATTCTCTTTATTGCGCAGGACCCAACCGTTATTAAAGCGCTTAATCCTTATTATGCCATTAAACTATTAACCACAAACCCCAACGCGCTTATTATTTTAGGCGCTGTGTTTCTTTGTACAACGGGTGCAGAAGCTTTATATTCAGACCTGGGGCATTGCGGGCGGCTTAATATTCAGGTAAGCTGGATATATGTTAAAAGCTGCCTGGTGCTTAACTATTTGGGGCAGGCTGTATGGTTATTGCAACACAATGGACGGGTAATGAATTTGAATTTACATAATCCCTTTTATGAAATTATGCCGCCGTGGTTCCTGCTATATGGCATAGGCATTGCAACTGTTGCAGCTATTATTGCCAGCCAGGCATTAATATCGGGTTCTTTTACATTGATAGCCGAGGCTGTACGGTTAAATTTATGGCCAAAGGTTAAGATAAATTATCCCAGCGAGCAAAAAGGACAGTTATATGTGCCCAGTGTAAACTGGTTGTTATGTGCCGGCTGTATTGGGGTGGTAATGTTGTTCAGGCACTCTGACAGGATGGAAGCGGCTTATGGATTAAGTATTACCGTGGCCATGCTGATGACCACAATATTAGTATCTAAATTCTTAAAGAAAAAGAAATTCCCGAATTATATCGTTACTATTTTCTTAGTGGTTTACCTGTTTATTGAGGGTACATTCCTGGTAGGTAACTTAAATAAGTTTGTTGATGGCGGCTGGTTTACCTTATCTATAGGCTTCTTCTTATTCACTATTATGTGGTCATGGCATACCGCACGAAAAATCAGGAACCGCTATGTTAAATTTATTGAGATAGAGGATTATTACCCTATTATTAAAGAGCTAAGCGATGATGAAACCGTACCGAAATATGCATCGCAGCTGGTGTATTTGACCAGTGCAAACTTTGACTCGGAAATTGAATCAAAAATAGTTTACTCTATCCTGCAGAAGCAACCCAAGCGTGCCGATGTTTACTGGCTGGTACATGTGGACGTGGTTGATGAGCCTTATAAAAAGGAATATGAAGTTAATTTTTTAGTGCCTAATAAACTCATCCGGGTCGATTTTAAACTCGGTTTTAGGGTCGAACAACAAATAAACCTGCTTTTTAGAAAGGTTGTAGAAGACCTGGTAAAAAATGGCGAGGTTAATATTACCAGTACCTATAAATCATTGAACAAACATAAAATTGTGGGCGATTTTAGGTTTGTTGTTATAGAAAAAGTGATCTCGCGTTCACATAACCTTTCGTTTTATGAACGATTTATTATGACCTTTTACGCGCAGCTAAAAAGAGTGAGTTTATCCGAAGAACGTGGCTTTGGCCTTGATCTAAGCTTTGTTACTGTTGAGAAAGTCCCTCTTATGCTTGCCGATCCCGAATCGGTAGAAATACACCGCGTTTAGAAATTGTTAAAATTATATTAAAAACAATATTCGTACAGATTGTTATTACATATTTGAAACTTGTGATAATCATCTATGAAAAGGGTACTTTTTGCTTTACTTTGTATAATTTCTATTGGAGCCCAGGCCCAAAATGAGCCCAAAAAGTTGGGTGACACTATCAAGAAGGATATTTTAACCGCGCCTGATACTGTAAAAAAATTGCATAGTAAACCATGGGCTATCATTTCTCCGGTTATTTTAATTGCGTATGGTGCATCATCATTTGGCGTTGGCCCGATACGCCGGTTTGATTATTATATTTACGGTGACGTTGAAAAAACGGGCCCCAACTTTCATACAAAAGCCGAAAGCTATTTTCAATTTGCCCCTGTCGCAATTGTATACGGTTTAAATTTTGCAGGAATTGAAGGAAAAAACAGGTTTGTTGACCGCACGGCCTTACTTGCATTATCGGGGGGTATTTTAGCAACATTTGATTTTAGTTTAAAGCACCTCACTCATCGTTTACGGCCAAATGGCACCGATTATTACTCTTTTCCATCGGGACATACATCAACTGCTTTTTTGGGCGCGGAATTTATGGCGCAGGAATATTCAGGAAAATCGGCGTGGTATGGTGTTGCGGCTTATGTTCTTGCCGGCACAACCGGTGTTTTTAGGCTATATAACCGCGACCATTGGTTTAGTGATGTAGTAGCAGGTGCAGGTTTTGGTATCCTCTCTACCAAGGTTGCGTATTTGGTTTATCCCTATATACGAAATGCTTTAACCCATAAAGACAAGAATGGGAAAAGCACACTTATAATGCCTACCTACCAGGACGGCGTTGTTGGATTGGCATTTGCAAAGCAATTATAGATTGCTTCAGGTTTTCTTCAGGATTCATTTATACATTTATGAAAGATGAAACTCCTGATCATAGAAGACGAACAAGGCCTGCGCGAAAGTATTGAACGATATTTTACAGAAGAAGGAATTGTTTGTGAAAGCTGCGGCGACCTCCAAACCGCTATGCATAAAACCAGTCTTTATCAATATGATTGCATATTACTTGATATTGGACTGTCGGACGGTGAAGGATTTACTTTGCTGGAACATTTGAGATTGACCGGTAAAAATGAAGGCGTATTAATTATTTCTGCACGCAATTCACTCGATGATAAAATAAAGGGGCTTAATCTTGGTGCGGATGATTATTTAACAAAGCCGTTCCACCTGGCCGAGTTAAAGGCGCGCGTTGCTGCCATATTTAGAAGGAAGGCTTTCCACACCAACAATATATTCAAATACGAAGACATCAATATTAACTTGTCTGCGCGCGAGGTTGAAGTAAACTCAACCCCCATTGTGCTTACGCGCAAAGAATATGATATGTTACTGTATTTTATAGCAAACAAGGGAAAAGTAATATCTAAAAATGCAATAGCCGAACATTTATGGGGCGATGAGATCGATTTAATTGATAGTTTTGACTTCATCTATACGCACATCAAAAATATTCGGAAAAAGCTGATGGACGCCGCACATAAAGATTATATAAAATCTATTTATGGGGTAGGGTACAAATTTTTATAAGATGAAGTTATCAGCTCAGTATAGCAAAGTTAACCTGCTTATAGCCATTTCTATATTATTTATTGCCGGTATAGTTTATTATACCACAATAAAATACATAGCCAACAAACAGCTGGATGATGATTTGACGGAAGAAATTGAAGAAGTTAACACTTATGTAGGCCTTAATCAAAACCTGCCTAAATCTATTGATTTTGATGAAGACGTAACCACTTTTGTTAAAACGGATCAAAAGGAAATGCCACGAATTTTCTTTGATACGGTATACCGTAATCCACGAGAAAAAAATGCCCAGGCCGGGCGCGCTGTAGCTGGATTGATAATGTTAAAAGGCGAAAATTATAAAGTAATGATTGTAGAATCGAAAGAAGCTACACAGAATTTGGTCCAGGTAATTACGCTTATCACCCTTGCACTTACAGCGATCTTATTGATTGTATTAGTAATGGCCAACCGGTATATTTTAGACGGATTATGGAAACCGTTTTATAATATTTTAAGGCAACTAAAGGCTTTTGATATTGCCGATATAAATAGTGTTGATTTGGGAGAAACGAAAATTGACGAATTCAGAGAACTGAACGATGCCGTATTAACAATGTCTTCGAGAGTGAAAAATGACTATCAAGATTTGAAAACCTTTACCGAAAATGCATCACATGAAATGATGACACCCATATCGGTTATCACGTCAAGACTGGATAATTTAATACAGGACGAAACGTTAAAATCTGATCAATACGCGCAAATCACTGATATTTATGCCGCTACCAGCAAACTTTCGCGTTTAAATCAATCGCTTTTATTACTCGTAAAAATAGAAAATGACCTGATACAGGATAGGGCTGTTTTAAATATAAAAGATATTATCCTGGAAAAAATGCAGCAGTTTAATGAATTGATTCAAAACAAGCATATCGGGGTGATCCACACACTTGATAATAAAGAAATTACAGGAAGCCAATACCTCATAGATATTTTGATCAATAACCTTTTTAACAATGCCATAAGGCATAACACCATTTACGGCACTATACGTATATATTTAACAGGGCGGCAACTGGTGTTTCAAAACACCGGAGATCAGGATCCGCTTAACCCCGATGAAATATTTGAGCGTTTTCAAAAAAGTAAAACTTCAGAAGGAACGGGATTGGGGTTAACCATTGTAAAAAATATTTGCACTCAATATAATTTTAAATTGAGTTACTATTTTGAAGAGCCTTTGCATACCTTTCAGATAGACTTTTAAAGACAGAACTAATTTCATTGTTAATTATAACGCCCTTTTCGTTGCGGGTCTTCCAGGAACCAGGACAAGAACATTTTCTGTTCGGTCCTTACAGAAGAAATACGGGGAGTATTTTTTAGATACCGGTCATCAAAATAGATAAAATGCTCGAAGCCTATACTTATATTCTTAGTCAGGTTGACCGTAACCCGAGGTTTTAATATACTTATGTTGTTATTCCCCGGCTGCCCAAAATAAGTGTGCACAAAGAAATAATAGTAAACAAACGAGGCGCTGGCAACTTTCCCTAAATTCAGCGTAGTTTCAAATTTCCCTTCAAAACCGTCGCCATAGGTATAATCCCTAAACTGTGAGGTATCCGGGCCAAAGCGCGTACTGTTGCCGGCTAACGGTATAAATGCCAAATGCGCGTTGGTGTAAAGTGTAGTTTTAGGGCTAACAGCATATTTCGTGAAAATGCCGCCGC